>Ga0214167_1000267_pt1 | contig 31692 bp, 51 predicted proteins | sample TroBogypolimnion_45_FD_153006 | JGI IMG/M metagenome (GOLD analysis project Ga0214167, IMG submission 153006) | Freshwater microbial communities from Trout Bog Lake, WI - Practice 18AUG2009 hypolimnion v3 | ecosystem: Environmental > Aquatic > Freshwater > Lake > Hypolimnion/Profundal zone ... | reverse complement strand
GCGGACCCGGTGACCCTCTTCGATCTGGTCCAGGTGGTAATCACACAGGAACTCTCCGGTGATGGCTTCGTTCTGGCACTGGCCTTCGATCTCGGATGCGCGGCACCTCATGGGGCATCTCTCCTAGCCTTCAGGTCTGCCTTGTTGGCTAGGGCTTCTTTAGTGCAGTCCTGGCACCGGACCAGACCAGGGAGAGCGTCAGACAGTCGACAGATGACGCAGATACCCAGGCTCTTGAGATGCCGGTAGCGTTCTCGGCTTGCCTTGGCGATGGCCACGGCATGGTTGATCCGATAAAGCCGCTGATACTCCCTGCGCTTTTCGAGTGTGGCGGGACTGTGGCTCATTCCTGCACCCGTGGACGGATGATCTTCCCCCGCTCCATCCAATACCCGGTTGCCCTCTGGCGGTCCTTCGCCATGGCCTTGTGATACCTCCGCAGAGCCTCCTGCTGCCTACGGTGGATGATGTCCTGGTCGGACTCGGTAACGATGTCCCAGATGCCTTTGAACGCGAAGGCACAGAGGGTAATGACAACAATGGAAACCAGAATCACTTTGCAGCCCTCACAATCTGACGTTCACGCTCAATGATTCGGTTCATTTCCTCAATGCCCCGGTTGTATTCCTGGACCTGGGAATCAGTTACCTTGCCTGTTCGATGGTTCTCCACCGCACAACTCAGAACCCCGAAGCAGAACACCACCCAAAAGGCCGTGGTGAGCGTGATAAAGGAGGCTTTCAGGAAGCGGATCACTTGGCCCCCAGGCTGTATCTGACGATCCCGGATGGAGTAACACGAACCTCAGCCGTTCCCTTTTGAGTCTTGAGGGTCAGAATCACACCCCACTTGGGATCAGAGGCGCAACGCTCGATCAGCACCGGACCCCATTGGAATCCGTATGGCGTTTCCTGGTAAGGGAAGTTGCTCATGGGACTTGCTCAAGAGTGATAGCCGTTTCTTTGCGGAACGGGAGAGTGTTAATAGGCATCTTCCCGAGTGATTTGACTTCGCCATCCATCTCCTGGATGTAAACCCAAGCCTTAATCTCAACCTCGTAAGCATTCGCAATCTGAGCTGCGATCTTAGCCGTTGCAATCCCACGCGCAGGGTCCATGTGCCCATATCGAACTTCGTGCATTGTCTCGGCAAGCATCCGGCGAAGCTCTCCCAGGTTCTTCGGTGCATCCATCATTTCAAGCTCCCTTCGCTAGTTTTTTGAGTTCACGGATTAGGCGTTTAACTTCTTTTGCTTGATTTAGTTTTGATATGGATTTGTTTTCAGACTTGATGCACTTCAAACAAACATGCAACTTATTCCATCTCTTAATGTCTTTGTATGGCTCACCATCACATTTGATGTATGGAGTAGGGATCTTATGATTAGCGACTTGTCCCCATTTATGGCATTGGCTACATTCACCGAATGGCTTATCAATCCATCCCCAGGTGCGTTCGGTTCTCCAGTTGAATGCCGTGAAATCAACTCTGAATTTTTTATTCCACACCATTGTTTTGTTTACCCAGTGATAATCCTTCTCCATCCTGGGGGTTACTTTTACGGATGCTGAGAACATTCCATCCCATTGCCATGGAGGAAGTCCGCAGCAGACCGGACAGCATAGATCGCGGCATTTATCGTTCAGGTTGAAGCCATTTATTGGCAATCCTCCTGAATGCAAATCGCGGTGGATAAGTTCCATGTTGTGCGTTTCTTCTGTTTTAGTTGTTGCCAGAATGAAAAGGATCATGTGTTCAAATGAGTTCACGATGCCTTCCTCTCGTAGCAATGAGCGTGTGTATTGAACTCAGCCGTGGGGGTGCAGGCTTTGGGGTTCTTTGGGTAGGGTTGAACCAGGGCGGTCATGCCGTTGATGCACTCAGTCAGCAGTCGCTTCCGGTTGACGTAGGCTTGAAAGTCCTTGTGATACCGGATCATGCGCGGGTCATCAGCCTTGACTGCGCCGGGGCTGGTGGGAGGAACCAGCGAGGCCAGTTCCTCCCGGTAGTTCTTCAGCCGGGTAGCGTCATTCATGACGCTTTCTCCATCTTCTTGGCGGCTGCGGTTTCGAGCTTCGCCACGAATGTTTCCATGGCAACCAGCACTGGCCCAGCGGGCTCAGACTTGCGGGCCTTCCACTTCTCAGCGAATGCGGCAAAGGCTTCTGGCTTCCCACCACGGCCAAAGGCGGTGTATGCGCGGTCCAAGATGCCCTCAAACTCACTCATCGCGTCGATCCCCCAGCCATCGGTAACGGGGTGGATCGGTTCGACGTTATGAACAGACTCCGGGGTCTTTTTCGAGACATAAACCGGCTCAAGCGGCTCGATACCTGCCTGCTCCATCTCATCAGAGGTATAGAGTCCAGCCATCTCATTGGGGTAGGCACGGCGCAGGGCCAGGGCCTCGGCACACTTCGCGGTCATGTGATCGCCAAGGTTCTGCCAGACGTTGTTAGGGTTTCCGTCCTTCTTCTTCTGGACGTAGCTTTCATACTTGGCGATGCCGGAAAGGCCGGTCCTGAACCCCTTGCGGTGAACCAGCACCTTGGCCGCAAAGCAGGGCGTGGGCTGGGTCCATACCTCATGCCAGACGCCATCCTTCCCGCACCACCAGGGGCCTTCCTGGCCCTCGTAATCGCCACTGTCCACGGCGATCTTTCGGAGTCCGTCGATGGTCACCAGCCAAGTCCAGACCGTTACCCACTGACCGTTCTTGTTGACGTTGCGGCTGGAGGCCATGATCTGGCGGGCGAAGGGATCAAGGCCGGTTCGCTCACAGGTAGCGATGAACAGGGCCAGATCATCCTTGCTGGCCTCAGCCATGAAGGTGCGGTGAATCAGGGCGGTTTCTTCGGGAGTGAATTTACGAGTGGTCATCACTTCACCTCAATGCGGGAGAACACACGGATTCCAGGGATGCGGCATCCGTCTTTGCCAGCCTTCACATCGCGGGCGATGGAGGCATGGTCAACAGGGCGGTAAGCCATGGGAATGAGGCTTTCGTCCTCAACCTCATACGTCCAGACGGTGAATGTCTTGGAGGCTGATCCAGTGACCTTGGGGGCGGTGTATTCGGGGATGACCTCGATAGTCGCCATGTCGCGGATAGCCTGCTTTGCGGTTTCGGCCTGCTCATTGGCGCGGGCCTCAGCCTCGGCAGCTTCCTCCTCAGCCAGTGCAGCGGCAAAGGGATCGTCACTCTCGGCTTCTGCGCGGGCCTTGTCGGCTTCCTCACGGGCCAGCTTGGCGGCGGCAATCTCGGCATCGGCCTTGGCGCGGGCCTCGGCTTCCATGCGAAACTGTTCCTTCCTGGCAAGGGCTTCCGCTTCCTGACGCTGGCGGGCCAGTTCAGTCTGATAGGCGGTCATGGGGCGGCGGTAGGCATCCAATGCGGATTCCAGGGCGCTGGTTACATCCTTGAAGCCTGCGTTGATCTTCTTGACCACCGTATTTAGGGGCCGGACCAACTCATCACGGCGGGCCTCAACCTTCTTAATCTCCCCCTTGATGGCAGCGCAGGCTGAATCAGAGGCGCGGTAATCGTCATCCGACTTGATCACCACGGCCTTGGCGCGGGTGACTACCTCCATCGCGTGGTTCAGGGCGGCAGCGGCTTCCTGCTCAGGGGTAAGGGGTGCCACTACTTCGGCGGTTAGGACTTGGCTCATGCTGCGTTCCTTTTAAGAGATTTGATGGCGTCCAAAATGTCTGATTCAACGAAGCCACCGCCAAAGACTTCCTTGACGCCAAGGGCCTCAGCGATAGCCGTCACGAACTTCCCCATGGCTTCGGTCTCACGCTCAAAGGCAACCTCAAGCTCATAGCGGTGGTCCTCATAGCGGGTGCAGGAGTCACCCTGGCAGTTGCGGTCCCCGCAGTTGTTGGAGTCCGATCCCTGGAACTCCCCACAGTCGGGGCAGTAGGAAACATCGGAGCCGTGGGTTTGGAAGGCATCCAGAATCTCGGAGGCGGTGAACTTGTGGCTCATGAGGCCCACTCCTGAGTGCAGATGGCACGAAGCGCACGGGCTCCGGCGTTGCACTCGGCCTGGATCTGGGCTTCGTTCTCAGCCTCGAATTCCTGGTTGCTCAGGTTGATCTGGTGTTCGATCTCGCCCTGAAGTTCGGTGATGCGCTCCCATGCCATGGCGGGAACGGTGGGCATGTCGCAGATGTCGGCAATCTGCTGGCTCAGGCCCTTGATGATGTCTAGGCGGGTGGTGGTCATGGGTTCCCCTGGTTCGCTCAGTGGGTTGGAAGGGTTGTTTGCTTGCCTGGACTAATTCTGTATCAGCGATACAGAAAAGTCAACAGCCTACATAAAAAAAGACAAAAAAAAAAGCACTCCAAAGAGTGCTTCTGTGAAATCTATGGGGTGTTTTACAGGCCAGACATGGCATTCCGAGGCTTGTATTCAATCGAAAAAATAATCAATCCGGGGACCATCGTCATCGTCCGTGTCTTTACCGTCATGCCATCCAATACCCATTCGGGGTCCAATCTTCCCCCAGTGGGCACTCCATATTTATCCTTCAGCAAGTTTTTAAGCCTTGAAACATTTCGCATGGCTGCAAGCATTTGGTCCGAAGTTCCTGCGCGGGAATTGGCCATGGCTACTTCTGCGCTGGAAAGGTGGTCATCCTTGAACCTCAATACCACCTCAACATCTATGTCATCAATCTTGGACATGCGGCAGATACCATCCGACAGCACATGCCCATTGATTCGGACATCTGACCATTGAATGCCTGGGTAAGCTGCGCGGGCCTGGGCCTCCGTCATCCCCCAGGTGGTTTTGTCGTATCCCTGCCCCATGAGGGCAACCGACATGAAGATGCAGGCGATAGGGATTCTCAAGCAACTCTCCTTTCGGGGACCATACCCCGCATGAACTCCGCTAGGATGCGCCCTTGCTCCGCTGGTGAGGCTGAAACAGGGATGAAAATAAACACGACAACTCCATCCGTTGTTGTGGCCGGAATGTCAGTTGTAACGGATATCACCGCTATCCCAAAGGTCTTGGCGAAAGCGGCAAGGGCGATAATTGAGTCTGGCATCTTGAACCTTTTCCTGGGGTCGTACATTGAACCACTCAGGATTGGACAGCGGGTGCCCTATTTTGTCACATCCTTTTTACCGGCTAGGATCGCTGCTTCCATTGATCTTGCTTGCGTCAAGAGTTGGTCGAGCAACATTTCCCACACCTGGGGCGATAGGTTAGATCCATCAATCCCACGAAGGTTCCGCTGGAGCAGATCACGCTGCCATTGGGGCATGTCTGCATAATTTTCCAGCCCAACGGCATCTCCTACCCTTGGATCATCCATATAAGTGAACGGGGATTTCCCTACCATGGCCGCAAACTTCCGAATCACATCCTCGGGAGGAATGCTGCCGCTTTCACCCTTGCGCCGGTATGTGGCAATAGCATGGGCGCTCTTGCCTAGCTTTTCGGCTATCTCATCGTGGCTGAGGTCTGACCCCTTGTGGAAGGCCAGATAGTCAGCATTGAAGGCATCTCTATATTTCCAGCGCGGCATGGGCTCATTCTGTGCTGACGGTCCAGAATCTGCATCACGAACCCCCTTGACTTTCTGTAACGATGATACAGAATTTGAAGCATGGGTATCGACGTAAGCCAACTGATCTGGGATTCCGGCCTCTCCATCGTGGAAGTTGCCCGGAGGTGTGGACAGGATGACGCCTACATTAACCGTCTGATACATGGCAAGTTGCCCTTGACGAAGGCAATGGCTTTGAAGATTGAAGCTGCTGCGGGTATCCCACGGCTTGCCGCAATCATGATGGGCTTTGATCCGATCCCCGGCCCTCACGGCTCTGACTCACTAGAGGCGGCATCGTGAGGACGTTCCCGTTCCTGTCTCTGGATCTGCTGGGCTGCGGCTCTCCATTCGGGAGTAAGCCCGAAATTCACCTGCCAACTCAGATTCAGGAACTCGATCACTTGGGCCATGGGTGCCACCGTGCATAAGGTCGCGCACGACACCTTGAAGGTCAAACGCTGGCTCAGGACGGCCGCTGATCGCTTGGAGCGTATGCCCCAAGACCTATACGTCCCGCTGGGTGTGGACGCGGGCACATGGAGTCGCTGGGAGTCGCTGAATGACGAGCGATTCATTCACCTGGGGATGTTACCCACGGTCATCCAGGCCCTCAGCGAAGAAGAAATGGAAAACCTCTTTGACCTGATCCGGAATCTCTCCGGTCATGGGCAAGAAAAGACCCCGAAAGAGCGACCAATCGGGGCCTAAACCGCAACCGGCTATCCATAGAGGAGTCAAGCCGATGTCCCAATCTAACCTCAATACCTTTTCCTTTCAAGGTCTGGCTGTCAGGACCGTCACCGGGCCAGATGGGGAACCCCGATGGGTTGCCAAAGACGTAGCCGAGGCCCTGAATTACCGCTGGCAGAAAAATCTGACCGCCCATATCCCGGACGAATGGAAGGGTAGTAATCCGATTAACACCCTTGGAGGAATGCAAGATATGGTCACGCTTACCGAAGCGGGCATGTTTTTCTTCCTTGGCCGGTCAGATAAGCCGCTGGCTCTCCCCATGCAGAAGTGGATCGCCGGGGAAGTCCTGCCCGCGATTCGCAAGACCGGCACCTATTCGGTAAAGAGTCTCAGCCCTGCCGAGATGCTGCTGTCCCAGGCTCAGGTGCTAGTGGACCATGAGCGGCAGATCCAGACGCTCCAGACTCGCGTGGAAGCCATTGAAACCCGCACTGAGGTCGCTCTCCAGTCGCTGACTTCGCTTCCAACCCCAGATGTTCATCCTGCGGACCTAAGCACACGGGCCAAGGTTAATCGTATCGTCCGAGACCATTGCTATTCCAGCGGCATAGAACACCGCGAGGCATGGGTCAGCCTGTATCGGGAGTTCCGGGATAGGTATCACTTCGATCTGGTGGAACGTGCCAAGCATCGTGGGCTTAAGGCGCTTGAAGTTGCAGAGCTTGAGGGCCAGCTTGAGAACCTTTATGCCGTTGCCTACGCGATCTTTGGGCGGGTGGCATGAGCTATCAAGAGTTCATCGCATCCAAGGCTATCAAGGCGATACCTACTGGGCTCCCATCCCCTGGCCCGGTCCCCTCCATGCTATTCCCATTCCAGGCCGATATTGTCCGTTGGGCGCTCAAGCGTGGCCGCGCTGCCATCTTCGCAGATTGTGGAATGGGCAAAACCCCGATGCAGCTTGCTTGGGCGGATCAAGTTCCCGGCAAGGTGCTGATTCTCGCGCCTCTGGCCGTGGCTCAACAGACAGTGCGCGAGGGTAAGAAGTTCGGCATCGACCTGGAGTATTCCCGCACCCCTTGCGATGCGCGGATCACGATCACCAATTACGAGATGCTGGATCACTTCAACCCTTCGGATTACACCGGGATCGTCCTGGATGAATCCAGCATCCTCAAGAGCTATGACGGCAAGTTCCGACAGCAGATCATCGAGTCGTTCAAGGAAACCCCGTTCAAGTTGGCCTGCACAGCCACCCCCGCTCCTAACGATCACATGGAGCTTGGGAATCACGCGGAGTTCCTGGGGGTTCTGACCCGCACCGAGATGCTGTCCACGTTCTTCGTCCATGATGGCGGGGATACGGCCAAGTGGCGTATCAAGGGCCACGCTGAGAACGACTTCTGGAAGTGGCTGGCTTCCTGGGCTGTGATGATCCGTAAGCCTTCAGACCTGGGCTATGAGGATGGCAACTTCATCCTGCCCGAACTGATCATGCACCCCCACATCGTCCAGGCGGAGCACACCCCCGATGGGCTCCTGTTCGCCCTGGAAGCCACCACACTCCAGGAACGTCAGCAGGCCCGCAAGATCACTACCCCGGAGCGTGTGGCCCGTGTTGCGGAGATTGTGGCCACGAAGCCCAATGAGCCCTGGCTGATCTTCTCCAACCTCAACGCTGAATCAGAATCAGCGGCTTCGGCCATCCCCGGCGCTGTTGAGATTACCGGCTCCGATTCCATGGAAGTGAAGGAATCCAGGATGCTCGGGTTCCAGGACGGATCGCATCGCGTGGTGGTTTCCAAGGCTTCAATCTGTGGCTTTGGTATGAACTTCCAGCATTGCCCTAACGTGGTTTTTCTTGGCCTTTCCGACTCATACGAGCAGTTCTACCAGGCGATCCGCAGGTGCTGGCGCTTTGGGCAGATCAAGCCCGTCCATTGCCACGTCGTGACCTCTGATCTTGAGGGCGCTGTGGTCTCCAACATCGAACGCAAAGAGGCCGATGCCCAGCGCATGGCCGAAGGGATGGTTTCTCACATGCACCAATTCAATGAGCAGGACATTCGGGGCACGGTTAGGTCAAACGACGAATACAACCCGCAGATGGACATGATTCTGCCTTCTTGGTTGGTGGCCTCATGATCTGCGAGTTCACTTGCGTAGTCTGTGGCAAGGAATCCAGGAAACGGCGTAGCCCTGCCAATGTGAAGTCAGACCCCAAGTATTGCAGCCAGAAGTGCCATGGTGAGGATCGCAAAGGTAAAGGGCCTGGGAGGGCTAAGACAGCCATCTTTGATTGTGCCGTTTGCGGTAAGCATGTCGAAACTTACCGATCTCCCGCACAGGTAAAGGAATCGAAGTATTGCAGCCTTCGGTGCCTTGGACTCGCCCAGTTGGGTGAGAACAATCCGGCCTATTCGGGTGGACGGGTTCTTTTGAATACTGGCTATTTTGTTTGTCTAGTCCCACTTCACCCCAGTTCTGATACTCGCGGCTATGTGCTGGAGCATCGTCTGGTCATGGAAGATCAAATCGGGCGGTTCCTAACTAAGAAAGAGGTTGTGCATCACATTGATGGCAACCCATGGAACAACCATCCCTCAAATCTGCGGCTGTTCGCCAGCCAAGCTGAGCATCTGGCTCATCATCGGGAGTCGAAATGAAGGTAATCAATCAGGAATTTGGTAAGAAGTGGGCGATGTATCACGGTGACTGCGTTGAAGTCGTGAAGGGTATTCCAACGGACAGTATTGGATACAGCATCATGAGTCCCCCGTTTGCCAGCCTCTACACCTACTCGGCTTCAGACCGTGACATGGGCAACTGCCGCGATGCTGATGCCTTCTATGAGCACTTCCGGTTTCTGACCAAGGAACTGCACCGGGTGATGATGCCGGGGCGGAATCTTAGCTTCCATGTGATGAATCTGCCGTTCTCCAAGGAACGGGATGGGTTCATCGGCATCCGCGACTTCCGTGGTGATCTGATCCGCATGTTCCAGGATGAGGGCTTCATCTTCCATTCCGAGGTCTGCATCTGGAAAGACCCCGTGACCGCCATGCAGCGCACCAAGGCCATCGGGCTGCTGCATAAGCAGATTAAGAAGGACAGCACGATCAGCCGCCAGGGAATCCCTGACTACCTTGTGACCATGCGGAAGCGCGGGGCCAACCCCGAGCCTGTTACCCACACCAACGAGACGTTCCCAGTCCAGATGTGGCAAAAGTATGCCTCCCCAGTTTGGATGGACATCAACCCATCCGACACCCTCCAGAAGGAATCTGCCCGTGAGGAAAAGGACGAACGGCATATCTGCCCTCTCCAGCTTCAAGTGATCCAGCGGGGCCTGGACCTCTGGAGCAACCCTGATGACCTCGTTCTGTCTCCCTTTGGTGGGATCGGATCTGAAGGTTTTATGGCCGTGAAGATGGGCAGGCGCTTCGTAGGTGCTGAACTGAAGGAATCCTACTGGAAGCAGGCTTGCCGGAACCTGAAGGCGGCGGAGCAGATCGAGGGTGGCTTGTTTGATGGATGCGAGGCGTCTTAATGGCCAAATATCGGAACCTCAAAACTGATGGATATGACTCCAAGGCTGAGGCGAGGCGGGGCTATGAGCTTGAGCTTGCCGAGCGTGCCGGGGTCATCAAGGATCTTCAAAAACAAGTCCGGTTCAAAATCCTGCCAAGCCAGGATGGGGAAAGGCCAGTGTTCTACATCGCTGACTTCACATATCGGGACTTGAACAATGAGTTGGTATTGGAGGATGTAAAAGGGGTTAAGACAAAAGAATACATCCTCAAGCGGAAGATGATGCTTTACGTCCACGGAATCAAAATCCGTGAGGTGGCGTGATGGCAAAGAGCCGCTTACTCCAGCCGCTTGGCTGGTACACCTGGAACCCATCCCAGTGGCAAGGATCGCGAAAAGTCCAGCGCATGGACTGGGCTTGCCGTGGGATCTATCGGGAACTCATGGACGAGTGCTGGTTGAAAGGTTCGATCCCTTCATCAGCCGTTGGCATCGCTGAAATGTTCGGCTGTGATTCATCCGAGATCGAGCCATACCTTGACCAGCTTCGGAGGTGTTTCGACCTTCATGAAGATGGGGCCATGACCTCTCCCTTCATCGAAGAACTGAGAACAGAGGCAGATGCACGGCGAGTGATCCAGGCTAACCGCCGTTTGGGTAAGACCAAGAATGGCGAACCACGGATAACCACGGATAACCAAAGCGAACCGGAACACGATGGAGCTAACCGCAGCGAAGTAGTACAGACAGACAGACAGACAGACAGACAGAAACCCCTTACCCCTTCGGGACGGGTGAAAAAGGGAAAGTCCGACTGGATGAAGCAGCTTGATCCAGAGGCCGTGGAAGCTATGAGTTCAATCAAGGCTTTCTGGCATGACCCTTCCACCAGACAGCCGGACGGTAAATCAATCCCAGCTACCCAGTGGCCTGAGGTTGCCAGAAGGCTTGAAGGGATCAAGGCCAAGGGCGCAAGTCTGAACGTCTGTATTGCCATCGCTGAACGCTACGTTGCCGAGTTCAAACATGGCGGGATGTGGACCAAGGCAGCACAGAACTTCTTTGGTCTCACGGAGGATGCGCCCTTCAAGAGCTACTACCAGGCCCACCTGACCAACGAGGAGGTGGATCATGCTTCCTGAGTCCAAGACAGGCCGTGTGGATTACCTCCGCTACCGTGAGCAGCGCAGCCTGCACCGGGAACTGACCCTGGAATGCAATGCCGGTGATCTTGACCTGCTCAAGAATCGGGAACTCGGGATGCTGGCGATGGAGGCTGAACTGGCTGGCCTTCGTGAGCAGATGGACTTCCTGGCCGGGGAAGGGTTCCTGACTGCTGAGCAGATCGAAGCTGCTGAGAACTGCATCGGTTGGGGCAACGCCCTGCTGAATCTCATGCCCCAGGAGGTCCGATGAACTGGGTTCTTGAGAATGAACAGGCCGTGATTGTAGGCATTCTGGACCTCCGTGCCGATATGGAGACCGCTTCCCAGGTGACGAGCCTGGAGCCGGAAGCCTTCACCAGCAGCGCCCACCGGATGATCTGGAAAGCGTTTCAGGACATCTCAGCGGCTGGGCACCTGATCGACGCCTGGACCGTCAAGCGGACCCTCAAGCGGATCGGGGCCAATGACACCGATCAGCAGATGGCGGAACGCTACTTTGCCGAGAGTCGGGACGGTTTGGGGACCATGGACATCCGGCCTCGGATTGCCAAGGTCGCGGATACCTTTCGGCGTCGAACCATCGCAAAAACCATGGAATCGCTTTCCCAAGCCGCTGAGGCATCTTCCTGGGGCGATATTGAAGCCGCGCTAGGTGATGTGGTCGGGAGGGTGTCACAGGCCGGGAATCCACGTTTCCGCCAAGGGACGGACCATGCAAAACAGTTTGAGAGCTTCATGGCTGGGAAAGCCATCCTCCCCCATGAGTCCCGAGCCAACCTGACGGTTTTCGATATCCACCCCCTGGACTCAGTTTTGATGCTGAATCCGGGCCGGTTGATCGTCCTTGGTGGCCTTCCATCGGCGGGTAAGACCGCCTTTGCACTCCAAGCGGCTATCAAGACAGCCCAGGCAGGCAGGCGAGTGGTATTCGGTTCCCTGGAAATGGACGAGGACGAGATTGGGGCCAGGATCATTGCCGAGGTATCCGGGGTTAACTCCATCGCGGCATTGCGATCCGATGGTAACCCCCGTCCTGAGCTTCGCCCTGCCTTTGATGCCATTCGCCGGAATCTCACGGGCCTCTATGGCTGTGCTGGTGATTCCTGGACAGCCATCGAAGCTGCCATAACTCGGGAACATAACCGGGCTCCGCTTTCCGTGGCCATCGTGGATTATCTCCAGCTTATGGAGGCTCCTGACATTGCCAAGAAGCGGAACGACTCGGAAGCCTCCCGAATTGGTGAAATCACCAAGGCTTGCAAGCGGTTAGCCCAAAGACTTCGGATCAATGTGGTCCTGCTTTCCCAGTTCAATCGGGAAGTTGCCACGGGCCAGGAGCCTACCCTTCAGAACTTCCTGGGATCTGGTCAGATCGAGCGTGATGCTGATGTGTGCCTCCTGATGTGGAATGACTCAGCCCAGCCAGCCCAGGGACCAGCTAGAACCATCCATTGCCGTATTGCCAAGAATCGGGGCGGGGAACAGTTCGGCAAGGTCACGATGCAGTTCACGCCTGCCCATAACCGATTTGAGGAAGGCCAGGGCCAGGAAACAGCTTGGGTTGATACACCCAAGAGGCGGGGGCGGGTATGACCACCAAGGCAGAGCATGACCACCTGGACCGCGTAGCATCCCTGGGCTGCATCGTGTGCCGTAGATCCGGCCATGGATTCGTTCCAGCCCTCGTCCACCACCTGAACACCGGGGGCATGAGCCAGCGGGCCTCCCACTTCCACACCATCGGACTGTGCCCCTACCACCATCAGACAGGGCCATTCGGGGAAGCAGTTCACAACGGCAAACGGACCTTTGAGGCCAAATACGGCACGGAGGCTGAACTCTTGGCCCACGTTCAGGGGCTTTTGGAGTTGGCATCGTGAAGACCTTCATACTGAGAGAAGATCGCAACGCACAAGCCCTGTGGGCCTTCCTGAAGTCCAACTGGAAGGCCAGCGCCGAGGCTGGGAAGCCACTCCAGATCACGATAGGCCCTGAAAAGACCTCGCGTAGCCTCCAGCAGAACAAACGCTACTGGGCCATCATGCGGACCATTCAGGACACCGGCTGGATTCACGGTAAGCAATTCACCCAAGACGCATGGCACGAATACCTAAAGCGGCAATTCATCGGATGTATCGACCTCCCGAATGGTCAGGTGGTCGGCATGTCCACGGCAAAACTAACCGTCGAGGAGTTCCAAACCTACATGGAACAGGTTGAAGCATTCGCGGCAACCGAACTCGGCATTGAACTTCTGGAGGTAGCGTGAGCTACAACGTGGCATACAAGCGGATGAAAGCGTTGAACCCGGCCCTGATCTGCAAGGACTGGTTCTGGTTCGTCCTGAAGGATCGCAAGGGCAAGGTTCGGGACTGGGCTCCTGGCGTGGATGCCAAGGATGCCCTCCGTGTATTCAACCAGTTCCGAGACTACGGCAAGGTTCCCAAGGGCTACACCGTCGAAAAGCGCGGCCCTGTGACTCGGGAGAACTGGTGAATCAGGACACTCATAAGCTCCTTTATAGCTACGAAGAATCCAGAGAGATGCTGGGAGGTGTTCCTGAAAGCACCTTCGCCTTGTGGATCGCCAAGGGTTTCCTAAAGCCCGTCAGTATCGGCCCCCGCCGTGCCTTCATCCGTTACGAGGATTTGGTCCGTATCGCCAACGAAGGAACTCCGAACATTCCCAAGGCGGCAGGCAGGACCAAGAAAAAGAAGGAAGCATGAACCAGGACACCTACTCCAAAGCCCTGCGCCATTACGGCCACGATGCTCAGATCCACAAAGCAGTTGAGGAACTGGCTGAGCTTCAGGTAGAACTCATGCACCACCTGGGCGATAGGGGCGATATATCCCGGATCTGCTCCGAAGTGGCAGACGTTTGGATCATGGTCCACCAACTCCGAATCATGTTCGGGGCTCAGAAGGTGGACGGGTTCATTCACTCCAAGGTGAACCGGCTTGAGGAAAGGATGGCATCGTAATGGCTGGCAGACCTTCAAAACTCACAGAACGGCAATGGAGCGAGATAGGCCGGAGGCTTGCCCTGTCTGAAAGCGTTTCCTCGCTGTCTAGAGAGTTCAAGGTCGCTCGATCTGCCATTACCGCCAGGTATTCAGACAGGCTAGAAAATATCAAAAGCGTTGCAAATAGGATTGTTGAAACAGACTGCGCCATTGAGGCCCTTCCAATTTCTGACAGGGTGTCTGCAATTACCCTGGCAGATCGGGTCAAGTCCATGAATAACTCCGCAGCCAATGCGGGGCAATCGGGACTCAATGGTGCCTCACGGCTCATGAGCATGTTTGAGCGTAAGTCCATGGAACTTCCCGAGGATCACGACACCGAAGACCTCAGACCACTGGCAGCACTTGCCGAGGTCGCACAGAAGGGCGCATCAATCGGGCTGGCCTTGATGAATGCCAATAAGGATGCCAACAAGGGCGGGGATGGCCGGGACTTGGAACCCTTCATCATCAGGAGGCCCAAGGTTGGCTGAGATAACGCCAAGCCTTCCCCAGCTTGAGGTGCTGGAACATCCTGCCCGATTCCGGGTGGTCTGCGCTGGCCGTAGGTTCGGGAAAACCTTCCTGGCCATCCTGTTCCTCCTGAACCACGCCACGGCCAAGGATCAGACTTGCTGGTATATCGCGCCCACCTATCGACAGGCAAAGCAGATTGCCTGGAAGATGCTGAAGCGCATTGTGCCCATGTCATGGGCTGTGTCATGGAATGAGACTGACCTAACCGTCCGGCTGGTAAATGGCTCGGAAATAAGCCTGCGTGGGGCCGATAACCCCGATTCCCTGCGCGGGGCCAGCCTTTCCGCTGCTGTGCTGGATGAATACGCGGATATGGATGCCGATGCCTGGACTGAGGTTCTACGGCCTGCCCTTGCTGATCAGCAGGGGGAAGCCCTGTTTATTGGGACTCCAAAAGGCTTCAACCACTTCCACACGCTCTGGACCGCTGCCCATGACCGTGAGGACTGGCAGGCTTGGCAGTTCACTACGGCAGACGGTGGCAATGTCCCCCTGGCTGAGATTGAAGCGGCACGGGCTGAACTAGATGACCGAACCTTCCGGCAAGAGTTTCAGGCCAGTTTTGAGACGCTGGTGGGCAGGGTATATCAGAACTTTGAACGCTCCGTCCACGTTAAGGAAGTCGCTGATAACCCAGGCATGGTTCTCATGGTCGGGTTGGACTTCAACGTAAACCCCATGTCGGCTGTGCTGGCAACTGCCCCAGGTGGTCAGCTTCATATCTTTGGGGAAGTTGAGATTCCCAACGGAAACACTGAATTGATGGCGGCTGAGATACGGCGCAGGTATCCGACTAGGCCAGTCCAGGTCTATCCAGATCCATCGGGCAACGCTCGGAAGACCTCCGCACCTGTGGGGCAGACGGACTTCAGCCTGCTCAAGTCAGCAGGGTTCAAGGTCATTGCACCCCATGCCGCGCCTCTTGTGGTGGATCGAATCAATGAAACGAATGCCCTATTCAGGAACGCAGCCGGGGATCTTCGATGCTTTGTCAGTCCCAAGGCAAAGACACTCATTCGATGCCTGGAAGGTCTGACCTGGAAGGAAGGAACATCGGCCCCGGATAAGTCCTTGGGCCTCGATCACATGCCCGATGCACTTGGATACCTGATCCATTCGGAATTCCCCATCATCTCCCGCAAGGCAACTGCATCGGAGCTTCGCCTATGATCACGGAACGCGATGCCATCGACATAATGGTGATTCACCAGATCAATGCCCTAGTTCGCTGTGGCAGACCTGTTGAATCTGCACGGCATGAGGCTGAGGACATCGTTTCTATGATCCTTGAGGACATGGCACGGATTGGGCTAAGGGATGTCTATATCGGCGTGGCGTTGAGGCGGGCCAGGGTTTACAAACTGCGTGACCAGGGCGTCACTTCGATTGTGGTATCCGAGCGAATGGGCATCTGTTTGGCCCAGGCCAAGAATGATTACAAGTCAGAGATGATCAGGCGCAGGCGTAACGTGGCGTAAAGGCTACTCCTGATAGCCTGACCTGGACCAACCCTGAGAGTCGCAGGGGGACACGTAAAACGCAGCCAAGGGCTTCTGCCCATTTCACCAAGAGCCCCCTGCCCTTGGTGCCCTGTGTCCCTTACTCTCACCTTCCAACAGTCAACCGGCCTCATCACAGATGAAGCCGGGGAAGTCGTGGCCCATGCTTGGGCTGGTCATGGTGACGGGCTGAACAATCCAGCCATGCAGGAGATTCATGAGGTTGGACCGCTGCCACAGGGCGTCTATGAGGTTCGGCCTTGGGAGGACAATCATCCCCCCCTTGGTCCCATGGTTGCCCATCTAGTGCAGATCGAGGGTGAGACGTTTGGTAGGGATGCGTTCTACATCCACGGGCCTTCGTCCACCCATTACATGCAGGAATCCAAGGGCTGCATCGTCGTTCCTCATGTCATGCGGCAGAAGGTTCACGATCTGGCCCCTGACTTCATTCGGGTGGTGGCATGAGCATGGACCTGACAGGCATCGGTTCAGTTGCAGACCTGGCATCAGGTATCATCGGTAAGATTTGGCCTGATAAGACGCAACAGGAGAAGGACCAGATGGCTCAGGCCCTGGCCCTGCTTCAAGGTCAAATCGCCATGAACACTGGGCAGATGGACATTGATAAGGCTGAGGCGCAAAGTCCTCGCCTGTTCGTCAGCGGCTGGCGCCCATTCGTTGGCTGGGTGTGCGGGTCTGCCTGCGCCTGGAACTGGGTTGGACTTCCCGTGGTTCTATTCGTTGCCAGGGCTGCGGGCCATCCAGTGGACGTAAAGCCAGCCGATCTGACTCAGATGCTTCCCCTTCTCATGGGGATGCTGGGCATGGGTGCCCTTCGCACATACGAACGACTCAACGGCGTCCATAACCAGTAGGGGGAACCATGTTCAAGGCCATTCGCAAGACCACCAAGGGATCTGCCTGCAAGACCTGTGGATCAAAAACCGGCTGTTCCTGCTGACATGAGCGAATCTGGTTCGCACCGTTGCCCTGTGGATGGCCGGAAGGTCACGCCTCAGCCTAGGCGTTGGTGGAGTCCAGAGGTTGAATTGGCTGTGACATTGGTCCTTCTTCTGTTGACGTTCCTGCTTGGTGCCGGTGTTGGGATGACTATGCACTCACACCGGATGGATGAGGCTTATCTAAGCGCAATCAAAGAGCGTGACCAGTGGAGAACTGCCTACGTCACCCTGCATAACGATGTTGAGCAGGTTGTCAGGCACTTTGACGCTAACGATTCCATCCTGATCAAAAATGATCAGGAAATCCTTGCGGAACTCCGCAGCCAACGGAGGGGCAAGTAATGGAAACAGGACTTCAGGTGAATATCAATCAGATGATCGGGGCATTCGGTGGCCTCTGTGCCCTGTTTCTTGGTGGCTTATTCGGGCTGTTGAAATACTTTTTCACCAAAGATGCCTCTCGTATTGATTCCAAGTTCCTAGAGATTCAGACAGAACTAGGCGATCTGAGAGAACAACTATTGAATGAGACCAGGGCGCTGGATAAGCGGGTCCAGCAGGTGGAAATTCAAATCGTGCGTGATTATGTGCCCAAGATCAGCTACGAGAACGCATTGGGGAGAGTCCATGACCGTCTGGATGAGGTTTTAGCTGCCCTGAAGGGGACTAAATGAATCCCGTAGGCCAACAGACGGACACCCAAAAGCACCTGGAATCTAAGCGTCAACTACCGGCTGCACTTATGGATGGCACAGACGCCATGCGGGACGCTGGCAAAGCCTATCTCCCTCAGCATCCAGCCGAGTCCTCTGAGGCGTGGAAGTCTAGGCGCGATGGTTCTGTCTTGCTGCCCGCCTATCGTGATGCCGTGGACCTTGCTTGCGGGTTGATCTTTCGTAAGCCGGTAGAACTGGGCCAGGACGTTCCCCCTGATGCGGAGGAATGGCTGGAAAACGTGGATCTTTCGGGCCGGGACATTACCCAGTTCGCACAGGACGTTCTACGTGACGCCTTTATGGGCGTGACCTATATCGTGGCCGATTATCCCAGGGTGCCAGTGGGCGGGACTCTTGCCACTGAGCAGGCCATGGGGGCGAGGCCCTACCTGATCCATGTGAAGGCTGAGCAGGTATTGGGCTGGCGTTACCAGATGGTTAATGGGAAACCAATGCTGACCCAGTTCCGCTATATGGAGACTTGCACGGAACCAGATGGCCCCTTCCTTGAAAAGACCGTCCAGAAGGTTCGGGTGCTTGAGCCTGGAATGGTTACAGTCTATGAAAAGGAAGCTCTGGATGCTGACTGGGAACTAGAACCTGAGGAATCGGGCATTGTGAGCCTTCAGGAAGTCCCAGTGATCCCTATCTACACCGGCAGAACTGCCTTCATGGAGGGTGTGCCTCCGCTGCGTGATCTGGCTTGGAAGAATGTGGAGCATTGGCAGAGTTCCAGTGACCAGCGGAACATCCTTCATGTGGCCCGTGTGCCGTTGCTTGCCACTATCGGCGTGGATGCTGGCGATCTTGTGATTGGACCTCAGAACATTCTAGCGATGCCTGTGGGGGGCGATGCTAAGTGGGTGGAACACACTGGGAAGGCTATCGAGGCAGGCAGAACTGACCTCCAGGACTTGGAAGCTCAGATGCAGCGTATGGCTGGGAAGATGCTGGATACCGGCACAGTCAAAACCGCGATGGAGGCTGGGGTTGAGTCTACGCAGGCGATGAGCCGAATCATGGCCTGGGCTGTTGGGCTTCAGTCTGGTCTGAATCAGGCATGGGGTATGGCCGGGAAGTGGATCAACAAGGAACTAGGCGAGCTTTCAGTTAATACTGATGTGGACGTTTCCAAGCCCGATGCCACTTTCTTAACTGAGATTAGAAACGCTGTGATCGCGGGCCTTCTGACCAAAGAAACCTATCTGAACATCATGAACCAAGCCGAGGTTTTGCCTGCCGGGTTCGATGTGCAGGATGAACTAGACAGGCTGGATATGCAGGCACCTGACCCAATGATGGTCAAGCAATTGACCAAGAAAATACCAGTGAAGCCAGATGAGCCTAGCTGATCAGTTCCACTCCAGCATTCTCAAAAATTCGGTCCAGTGGATGCGCTATGAGGCAGGCATCCGTCAGGATATTGACGCGATGATCCGTCAACTTGGAAAGGATCTGGTTGAGGAATTGTCGGGCTCTGGCATCGACACGCCTAGAACGGACTGGCAACGGGCACGGCTACGGAAGCTGCTGGACGAAGCCCAAAGCATCGTGGATGACTCATATACGCAGATTGCAGCTCATGCCTCGGATGGCCTAGCCGCTGGAATCGAGGCTTCCACAGCTAACCTGCTGGCCTCCATGAATGATGCCGTGGGCGTTGAACTGCTCCAGGGGATCAAGTGGAGTCCCGGACTGCTGAAAGCCCTAGTCGATGACACCCTAACCGTGGGCGCTCCATCGGCTGAATGGTGGGCAAGGCAGGGCGAGAGTCTGACCCAGGGATTCACAGACCAGATGCGCCAAGCCATGCTCCAGGGTGAAAACCTCCAGAGCATGGTGGCCCGCACCAAGGATCTGATGATGGTCGGAACCCGGAACGCTGAGGCCCTGGTCAGGACTAGCGCCATGGCCGTGAACAATGCGGCCCAGCTTGCTCTCTGGAAAGAGAACGCCAATAGCCTGGATGAACTCCAGTGGGTTGCTACGCTCGATCCCAAAACCTGTCTGGTGTGTGGTGTGCTGGATGGTCAGACATGGCCGATCAATGACACCCATGAGGTGCCCCCTGCACATTGGAACTGCCGATGCTGCACAGTCCCGATCCCTAAGATGTGGGATGAACTGGGGATCAAGATGCCCGTGGGTCAGCGCCCAACGTCCACAGATACAGCCAACGGCACAGTATCCGGGGACACCACATGGGAATCCTGGCTTGGGAGTCTGAGCAAGTCTGAGCAGGAATCCATTCTTGGCCCTGGACGCTTCCGACTTTGGAACTCGGGCAAGTTAAGCATTCGGGATCTGACTGACCAGCGTGGCAATGTGCTGACTCTGGACCAGCTAAAGGCGCTCTAAAGGCTACTCCTGATAGCCCCATACCGCCCAACTCTGAGGGCAGGCAGGTGAAACGCTTGCCACCGCGAAATGCGGACCTTGGAGATTCCCAATGGCGCTGAAACACAAGATCGACTCTCTGGAAGGGCTGGATGATGCCCTGAAACCGCTATACGCCAAAAGCGAAGATGGCCGTTTCACCCTTCAGGTTGACGATGCTCCCGCAACCAATACCATCGCCAAGCTCAAGTCGGACCTGGAAAACGTCACGAAGACGTTGAAGGAACGTGAAGCAGCGGAAGCAAAGGCTATTCGAGATGCGGAAACCGCCAGGGATCTAGCGGCTGGCAATTACGAGAAAGTCAGCGCAGCCGACAAGGCCGCACTGAAAGCCGCTGAAGAAAAGGCAGCACTCCTAGAATCCAAGATCCTGAATGGAACCCGCGAACGGGCGCTCATGGAAGCCATGAGTGATCCCACCGTCAAGGGTATCCCGAAGGCTCTGCTTCCCCACATCCAGGATCTGGTGGAAGTCGTTCCCGATGGGGACGGATTCAAGGTGGTTCCGAAGGGCAACCCGGCTCAGAAACTTACCGATTTCGTGTCTAGTTTCAAGAAAGACATGGCGTGGGGTTTCGAGGCTTCGGGAGCTTCGGGGAGTGGTTCCAGCCAGAGCAACGGCGGCAAGTCCGCAGGCAAGCCCATGTCTCTAAATGATTTCAACAAGCTCACAATCCGCGAGCGTGACGCCTTCATTAAAGGCGGCGGCTCCTTCACTGACTGAGGTCTAACCCATGAGTAACGTCCTTACCGCCCTTGCACCCGTTCTCTATACGGCTGCACAGGTTGTCTCCAATGAACCCTACGCCTGTCTCAAGGGCATCACCACCAGCTACGATGACAAGAGCGTGGCTAAGGGCGACACCGTTTATGTGCCCATCGCCCCTGTCCGTGCGCTGACTGACTTCGTTCCTGCTGCCGTTACGGTCCAGGGTGATGACTCGACTCCTACCAACGTGGGAGTCAAGATCACCTTTGCCAAGAAGGCCAGTTGGTATCTGACTGGTGAGCAGGTCCAGAGCCTTGAGAACGGTGGCGACAATGCTACCGAGATGGCCCGCCAGTGGATTCAACAGTCCATGCGCTCTCTCCGCAACTTTGCCGAGGCTGATGCTGCTGTCCAGATCAAGTCCGGTGCTTCCCGCGCCTACGGCACCGCTGGCACCAACCCCTTCGCTACTGACCTCAGCGGCTTAACCAACCTCTATAAGATCCTGAAGGACAACGGCGCTCCCATGGCCGACCTCCAGTTGGTCATTGACACCACGGCTGCTCTCTCCCTGCGTAACCAGTCCATCATTCAGATGGCCTATCAGGCTGGTAGCGACACTGAACGGCGTAATGGGAACTTCCTGGAACAGTTCGGTTTCACCATCAATGAGTCGGCTGGAATCGTTCAGCACACCAAGGGCACCGGCGCTTCCTATGTGTTCAACGGCGCCCACGCTCTAGGTGCTCAGACGATCACCGCCAAGACTGGCACCGGCACCGTTCTGGCTGGTGACATTATGGCCATGGGCTCGGATACCAACAAGTATGTTGCCGTGGGCGATCCTTCCGCTGCCCTGATCAGCGCCCCTGGCACCTTCAACATTGGCCGCCCTGGTCTGAAGGTGGCCCGCGCCGATGCTGACACCATGACCATCGGTAACAACTACACCCCCAACGTGGCTTTCGAGCGTAGCGCAGTGATGGGTGTCTATCGTCCTCCCTTCATGCCCGAGAATCCGACCATCACTCAGATGAAGATCAGCGATCAGTCCGGCCTGACCTTCCTGCTCTGCGAAATCGCGCAGTATGGCCAGCGTTCCTGGGAACTGCACCTCGCGGGTGGCTGCAAGGTGGTCCAGGGCGAGCACGTGGGCATCCTGCTCGGATAAACCTCAACCAAGCCGGGGGGCTACGGCTCCCCGGAGTTTCTCTGGAGGTTCGCCATGGCGCGACCTTATAAGAAGGCCAAGGTTGAAGAAATCGAGGCCGTTGAAATCGCCCCTGACCAGCTTGCCGTTCAGAATGATGAAGGCGAAGTGATTGTGATTGCTCAGGGCTCTCTTGAGGACCACATCAGCCTGGGATGGATTCCTGTGGTCAAGACTGTTCAGGTCGAATCCGTTTCTGATCCTCTGGAGTAGCCATGTCCTTGGATGTGACGGTAGGCGGAACAACTGCACAGAGCTACGCCAGCGTAGCCGAGGCAGACGCTTATCTGACCTTCCGTGGGTTCACTACTGCCTGGACCGCACTCACTCCCACCCAAAAAGAGCAAAACCTTCAATGGGCTGGCGTCTTAATTGACTCCATGTATTTCATTGGGACCAAATGTAGCCTGCTCCAGACGATGGAATGGCCCCGGTTCGGGGTGGTGGATAAGAATGGATACTTCCCCCCTACCACTTCGATTCCTACTCCAGTTAAGAATGCTCAGATTGAGATGGCTTTCCAGTTGGTCACTACTGACTGGAGCCAGGGCCTTGGATCTGTTGAGGCTGAGACGATCAAGGTGGGAAGCATTGAGCAGGGCCATAAGGTCCATAGAGCTTTCCCGGCTCCTGTGGTGGCCCAGTTGAAGCAGTTCCTCCGTGCCTCGCCTAACAGCGGCGGCATGTTGGTGCGGGGATGAGTGTTGCTTCCAGTGTCTTGGATCTATTCGCCAACCTTGGCGAGTTTGTTGTATCCGGGACTCTGACTCAGAACTCCGCTGGAAGTTACAACGTGGCCACGGGTCAGCAGACTGGGCGCACTCCTACGGTGACGCCTATCATCCTTTTTCTGGATGCTGTGGGTATGCGCGGGCTCGGCTTCAAGTATGGAGAGCAGGGCTTGATCCAGGTTGGTGATATTGAGGCCACTATCCCAGCGAAAGGGATCGCTACCCCAATCCTTCCCGGTGATGTGGTCAGCGCCAATGGGACCAATTACCGCGTGGTGCTGGTCCGTCCTACCTTCACTGGTGCTACTCCAGTTCTCTATCAGTGTGTGGTGCGGAAATGAGTGGGGATTTCACTCTGGCGATTGGACGTTTCTGCCAGTCCGTTCCCATGAAGGCGGCTTCAGTGGTCCAAGGTGTGGTCCAGCAACTCGGGCAGGATGTGGTTCTAGCGACTCCTGCAAATACTGGGTTGCTTCGTGGCGCATGGCAAATCGGCATTAACTCCGTTCCTGAGTCATCCCCTGTGAGGCTTGATAAATCAGGTCTTGGGACTCTCCAGAGCATCAACGGCGACTCTCTGAAGATCAAAGCCGGTGATGTGGTGTATCTGGCTAACAATACGGTTTACGCGAACATGGTTGAATTTGGAGGATGGGTTCCTCCCAAATACATGCCTGGGATGCCTCATAAATACAAGGGCGACACGGTAGCGAAGATCAGAACCAACATGGATGGGTTCAGTCTTATGGCCCCAACCGGAATGGCCCGAATCGCTGTGACTCGATTACATGCAACCTTCGACAAGGTAGTAGCTGATGCGGTAGCGAAGATGCCGGATTTCAATGCCTCTGACTTCAAGGGGCTGGTATGAGTTCCGCATTCTCGGACATTCAGATGCTCTTGGAGACCCAGCTAAATAGCCTGGGCCTGGGTTGCCCTATCGCTTGGGACAATACTGACTTCACCCCTAACCCCACAACGCTCTGGCTGTCCCCTTCTATCCTTCCTGCTGGTGGGCAGGCGGCTGGCCTTGGTTACAACGCACAGAATCGGCATGACGGAATCTTTCAGATCACGGTATTCGCTCCAGCCCGTGACGGTCATGCACTAGGAATGTCCATAGCGGATCAGATTGCCACGGGGTTCAAGCGCGGCATGTCCTTCACCACGGGCAACACGGTCCTAAGGGTTATTTCCATTTCCAGAAATACGTCCATTGAGGACGGCGATTGGTTCCAAGTCCCTGTTTCCATCCAATTCTTCGCATACGCCGACAACTAAGGAGGCCCTATGGCTATCGCATCAGGCGCACTTTACGGCCTCCGCTACATCGCGGAAGTCACCTATGGGGTGACACCCACCACGCCCGTCATGAAGGCGCTGCGGTTCCTCGCCGGGCCCGGCCTGGACCTTCAGAAAGAAGGCTACCGATCCAACGAAGTCCGGTCGGATCGCCAGGTGTCCAACTTCCGGCACGGTATGAGGAAGGTGGTTGGCTCGATGCCCTTCGAGGTTTCGATTGGCACCTATGATGACTTCTTCCAGGCGGCCCTATCCGGCACCTGGACGGCGGTCACTACGGGCTCCAGCACGTTCAGCACCACGGCCACCGATGTAGTGCGCGGCGCGGGTTCGTTCATCACGGACGGGTTCAAGGTGGGCGACATCGTGACCCTCACTGGATTCACGCAGGGGCCGACCAACGGCACCTGGAAGATCAGCGCCTTGACTGCCACCAACATGACGCTGTGTGCTCCCACCACGGGTGTGGCCGTGGCGTTCACCACTGAGACCGCGGCGGCTAGCAAGACCGTGGCCATGGTCGGTAAGAGGCTCCAGTGCGGCACGGCGACCATCGCCAGCTTCACGATTGAGGAAGCCTATACCGACATCAACCAATACTTCCCCTATCGCGGGTTGGTCATCAACACCATGGACCTGAGCATCAAGCCGGGTGCCATCGTCACGGGTTCCTTTGGGTTCCTGGGTAAGGATCTGACTACGCCCAGCGGAACCACCATCGCCTCCAGCGTGACCCCGGCTCCCACGAATGCGCCCATGGACGCCTTCAACGGTGCCCTGTTTGAAGGCACGATCAGCGCAGCGGGCCTGCTGGCCTACGTGACGGGCATCGACCTGAAGCTGACCAACAACCGAGGCGTGCAGGGTGTGGTTGGTTCCAACACCACCCCGGCTGTATTTGAGGGCCAGTCTGAAGTGACTGGCACGGTCACGGCGTTCTTCCAGGATGCCGCCCTGTTCAACAAGTTCCTGAATGAGACCGTGACCATGATCGAGGTCCGGCTGAACGATGCCAACGGCACGGACTTCCTGCGTATCCAGGTGCCTGCCGCCAAATACACGGGCGGCACGATCACGCCTCCCAAGGATGGCCCTGTGGTCATCAGCCTGCCCTTCTTCGCCACGCTGGACCCGATCAGCGGCACCAACCTCATGATGCAAAAGAGCAACTAAATGGACATTCGCGCCTTCGTTCCCAAACAGACCATCGAGGTGGTCATCAAGGGGCTGGACCAGCAGCCCACGGACATCGTGATCACAGTGGCCGGGCCTTCACACCCTGCCACTGTGGCACTGGACCGGGCCCAGGCTGAAAGCCGATATGAGTCGAATACCCTGGGCACCCATCTGCCCTACGCCAAGGCCTCGGACGAGGTGATGGACGAACTGGTGGCCCGCACCCTGTCCTGGGCCAACGTGGAGCTGGACGGCCAGGCGCTGGAATGCACACCCGAGAACGTCCGCATGATCTACGAAAACGCGGATTATGCGACCTTCCGGGGCCAGGTGTCCCGCGCCCTGTCGGATTCTGCGCGTTTTTTTTCGGTCTGAGGGAGGCGCTGGTGGCTGCTGCTGGGGAGATGTTCAAGCTGGACCGCCCCGGCAAGGACGGCGTGTCCATGCGGGCGCACCTCCAGCAGATCGAGAAGTCCACCGGCTCCCGCCCCTCGGGCCTGGATGCGGCGGAAATCCCTTATCAGGGCGCCATGCTGCTGCGCTGGTTCTACGAGCTGAGCAGCGGGCGGGGCACTAACGGGTTCGGTTATATTCCCCTGGCATTCTCTGAGATCGAAGCTTGGTCCCGGCTGCGCGGCGTGGATCTGGCGCCCTGGGAAGTCCAGACCATCAAGGCGCTGGACCGTGAATATCTGAACGTGATGAATACGAGGGAGTCCTAATGGCTGATCTGGCTACCCTCGTCATCAAGGTCGATTCCAGCCAGGTGGCCAATGCGAAGTCCACGCTGGAGGCCTTGGGCCTGTCCGCGCAGGACGCTGAGCAGGCTACTGAGAAACTGGGCACCACGGCCAAGGACTCGCTGGGCGCGGTGGGTGACATCGCAGAACGGGTAGAGAAGCGGGTGGAGACCATGGCGCTCCGAATGGGCATTCACTTCGTGCTCATTTCGGGCATTGTGGGCAGCATCAAAGGCATTGTCGAGGAGATGGGCAAGGCCGAGAAGACCCGCCTAGACAATGAGAAGGCCGCCTGGGAAGGTGTGACCGACGATATCCAGAAGGCCATTGATAAGATCGACGAATACAATGGGAAGCGGGTTCAGCCAAAAGCCACGCAGCGTGCCTTGTTTGACTATGGAAATACGGCTTACCACGCCCAGGAGACGATCACCAACGGGAACGCCCGCATCGGTGAAATCAATGGTTTGATCGCCGCTGGCCCTGATGATGTGACGCTCCAGAACCTGTCTGCTGAGCGCCAAGTGCTCCAGGTCCGCATCCAACAAGCTCAGGTGCGGCTTGCAGATGCTAACAATGGTGCCGAAGGCCTAAAAGAGGAAGATGCCAAACTGGCCAAACTCGGTAAGCAGCTAGACAACCAAAAGGAAGCTGCCGCCGAGTGGGCGCGGATGGAAGCCCTGCGGGACGCCTTCTTCAAGAAACAGCAGACCGCATATGACAAAGCCACGCTGAGTGAATATGAGCTGCTAAATATCGAGATGAAGCGGCTGGGCCTGGACGCTACCACGCGGGGCGTCATGCAGAACAAGGCCGATGGTGCGGACCTACTCGAACTGACCCCCGGCAAGGTGAACAACCAGAGCCTGGACCCCAAGACGGTCAAGCAGAGCTTTGGCGCGATCCACGATGACATGAGCAAGTTCTACCAGGAAGGCCTGAAACTGCGGGAACGGAACGGTGACCTGTGGGCCGGTATGGCCATGCAGATCGAAGGGTTCAGTGACCGCGCCAGTGGCGCCCTCACGGACTTCTTCAATGGCACCAAGAACGGCTGGCGGGACATGATCACCAGCATGATCACGGATATGGAGCGTTACATCCTGAAGAAAACCGTGATGGGCCCGCTGTTCGACAGCTTTGCCTTCATGGTGCAGGGTATGGGGCTCCCGAGTGGGTCTGATATGTCCGGCCAGATGGGCGGTGATTCCTACGTGCCCTATCCCACATCTGCCGCCCCGAGTGGGTCAGCCCCGCTTTCCTCCTCCATCGTGGTGAACGTGAACCCAGGCGCGGCTGAGTCAGCATCCAAGGCCACCACTGGCGGCACCGACCTGGCGAAGCAGTTAGAGGCAGCGGTGAACGCGGTCCTGATCAAGAACCAGCGCAGCGGCGGGATTCTCGCACCGGGGGCACGATGACCGCCACATTCACCTGGACACCCGACTTCGGCGGCAAGATGGACCGCCAGCCTCGGCTGCGTGTGGCCCAGTTCGGTGAGGGCTACCAGCAGCGGGCGCAGGATGGGCTGAACGCTGACCTTCGGAAATACACACTGACCTTCGGGAAGCGGGCCACGGCTGAGGCCACGGCCATCCTGAGCTTCCTGGAGACGCAGGGCGGGGTTCTGAGCTTCTACTACACCCACATCGCGCCCACTGATAACGTGCAGCGGATCTACGTCTGCAAGTCCTGGGGCTGTGCTGATGCTGGTTATGGAGTCTCTGACATCACGGCAACCTTTGAACAGGTGCCGATGTGACCTTACCGCTTTCGGAGATCCAGAATCTCAGCCCTAGTGCGGTGCTGGAAATGTTTGTCCTAGATGCTACGGCTCTAGGTGGTTCAGTGTATCGCTTCCACCCTGGCACCAACGGCCTTGGGACTAGCCTGATCTGGCAGGGTCAGACCTACGCGCCATTCCCGATCATCGCTGACGGGTTCCAGTGGAGCAGCAAGGGAACCCTTCCACGGCCACATCTCAAGGTGGCGGCTCTGGATGGTGTGGTGGGCGGGCTCACCAAGACTCTGAATGACCTTGTGGGCGCAACCGTGACCTACAAGCGTACCCTGGCCAAATACATTGATGCGGCTAACTTCAGCCCTGCCGTCAATGCCAATGCTGATCCCACGGCCTGCTGGCCTGATGAGCCTTGGTTCATTGAGCAGAAGGTAAGTGAAACCTCAGACATGATCGAGTTTGAGTTGTGTGCCCCTCTGGATGCTCAGAACGCCAAGATCCCGAAGCGCCGGGTCACGGCCAACGTGTGCGGCTGGAACGACTCCAGCGTGTGCATCTATTCCGTGGGCGGGGCCTGCGGCAAGCGGCTGGCCGATTGCAAGACGAAGTGGGGGGCCACTGCTGACCTTCCGTTTGGGGCCTTCCCAGGAACGGCTAGGCTCCGATGACGCCTGAACTGTTCGACGCTATCACGGTCCACATAGCGCAAGAGGCCCCACGCGAGGCTTGTGGTGTTCTCGTATGGGATGGGCTGAACAATTCCACCTATCGGCCTTGTAGGAACATCAGCGAAGGCACGGAACACTTCCAGATCCATCCCGAGGATTGGGTAGCGGCTGAAGATGCCGGAACCGTGCTGGGGATCGTCCACAGCCATCCTGGGGGAACTACACAGCCCAGCGATCTGGATGTGAGGGGCTGTGACCGTAGCGGCTTGCCCTGGTGGATCTTTACGGACGAAGGCGTGTGGCAGCGCATCACCCCGGCTGGCTGGTCTGTGGTGGGTCATCCCTTCGCCTGGGGGATTCAAGATTGCTACACACTGGCGCGGGATATTTACCGTGGCCTGCCTGACTTTCAGAGGTTCCCAGGCTTTTGGGAATCGACGGACTTATTTACAACGGGCCTGAAGTTCGCGGGCTTTGAGGAATTTGAAGGCGATCCGACTCCCGGAGATGCCCTCTTGATGAGCATTCGTGGGAATGGGGTTCCTAATCACTGCGCGGTTTACATGGGCGGGGGCAAGATCGTCCACCACTTGCCTGGGCGTCTCTCTCGCGAGGAAGAATTGGGTCCATTGGTTCGGGCTGTTGTGCGAAAGGTGAGGCGGAAACCATGAAAACGATTCAGCTTTACGGGGACATGGGGCAGCAGTTCGGGCGGGAGTTTAGCCTTGAGGTTTCTACGCCTGCTGAGGCTCTGCGGGCGCTGGTTGCTATGCTCCCTGATTTCCGTGGATATCTTCAAGCCCGACTCGATGCGCCGTTTCAGGTGATCGTGGGCGAGACTCCCCAGGATGAAAACGGGCTGTCTGTGCCCTGCGGTTCGTCCGAGGTCATCAAGTTTGTTCCAGTGGTAGCGGGTGCTAAAAATGCCTTTGAGGGTATCCTATTAGGTGCTGCTCTGATTGCCGTTACTTACTTCACAGGTGGGACTGGAACTAGCTTCCTTGCTGCATCTGCGGGTAACTGGCTTGGGCAGGCGGCTATTGGTGTGGGCATGTCCATGGTCCTTGGCGGCGTGGCCCAACTCCTAGCCTCAACCCCTGCATCATCCGGGGCGAACAATTCAAACAATCCCATGGATTCATGGTCCTTTGGTTCTCCCACCTTGACCGTTGGCCAGGGCGGATGTGTGCCCTTGGGATATGGAACACAGCGAATCGGTGGCCAGCTAATCAGCGCAGGTATCGACACGCAGACATGGCAAGACAAAGGCTTCGGAAGCCTTGCCCCTGACAACGCTGGAACCGTGGGGGGGGATGGAAACACTTCCCCTTGGGTTTGGGCCATCGCGGAGTAACCCATGCCCATTCATGTGATTGATCCGGGCGGTGGCCCTAGTTGGACGGATGGAACTGGGCAGGCTGGAGGCGGCGTAGGTTCAGGAGGCGGTGGGACCAACTATGCTGATGCCTCAACCCCTGAAACTGGGACAGTCCAGGTTCTGCTAGGCGAAGGCAGAATGCAGGGGCTTGTAAGTTACAACGGGCTCGGCACTGACTACCTGCGATCCGTCTATCTGGATGGAACTCCTATCCAGAATTCGGATGGAACATTCAACTTCAAGGGCGTGGCCCTGGCCTTAGTTGCTGGGACCAATACCCAGCCAGCCATAAAGGGCATCACTGACACGGAATCTGAAACGTCCGTCAATGTCCAGGTAGTTCAGGCTTCCCCTGTCACACGCTCCATCACTTCGGCACCCTCTGCGGTGCGGGTGCGAATCAGCATTCCCACGCTTGAGGTAGTGGATTCCAGCACGGGCAAGATCAGCGGGAACTCAGTAACCATCAAGATTGAGAAGCAGAATGCCCTCTTTAATGGGGCGGCTTGGTTCACTGAGCCTCTGGAGAATACCGGGCTCATCACTGGCGGTCCATTCACAAGCAAATACACGAAGTCCTATCGCATCGACCTTCCTGCAACCGGCACTTGGCAGATCCGGGTTACTCGCGTGTCCGCTGATGATCCCGATGGCTATCACGCCTCACAGACTTGGTGGGATGCCTACACGGAGATCGTGGATGCGTCCTTGCGCTACCCCAACAGCGCGGTTCTGTCTGTGCGGGTGAATGCAAAGCAGTTCCAGAACATCCCCCAGGTCACATGCTTGATGAACATGACTCGGATCATGGTCCCTGCTAACTACACCCCGGCCTCGTATAATTTCAACACTGGCGTTTGGACGGGCGCTGTCTATCGAACTACTGGCACGGGAACCAGTGGAGGCGTGTGGGATGGGACGTTTGTTGAGGCGTGGTCATCCAATCCAGCTTGGGTGTTCTATGACGCAGCATCTAAGACCAGGTATGGCGCTGGCACCTTCCTTCAGACTTCTGGCCTGGATAAGTGGACGCTGTATTCCATTGGTCAGTGGTGTGATGCCATCGTTGGTGGGACGTATGCGGGCGTGTCGGATGGCAAGGGCGGTCTTGAGCCCCGGATGGTGGCGAATCTCTACATCCAAGCACAACAGAACGCCATCACGGCCCTGTCGCAGCTCTGCGCGATCTTCTGGGGCGTGGTCTATTATGCCTCTGGTCTGGTTACGCCTGTCGCTGACGCGGACCAGTCTCCGGTGGCCCTGTTCACAAATTCCAACGTGGAAGGCGGCAAGTTCAACTATGAGGGCACGGCGCGGCAGGCTCGGCATACTGCGGCCATCTGCAAGTTCAACAACCTGGAACTCGGCTACGACTCGGATACTGCGGTCTATGAGGATGAAGTGGGCGTGGCCCGCTACGGCTACAACGTCCTAGACCTTCAGGCCATCGGTTGCACCTCCCAGTCCCAGGCTATGCGGCTGGCGAAGTGGGCGATCCTCACGGAACTCATGGCCTCGGAAACCTGCTCGTTCAGTTCCGGCCTGGAAGGTTCCACGGTCCACCCTGGGGATGTGATCCAGGTGGCTGACCAGTTCCGTGCGGGCAACTCGCGGGCGGGTGGGCGCATCATCTCCGCTACCAACACCACGAACGCCACAGTGACCATGGACGCTCCTGTGACCCTGGGCGCGGGAACATACACCCTGCGGGTGCAGACCGCTACGGGCGGCATGGAGTCCAAGACCGTGACCACCACGGCGGGAACCTACTCCACCCTGACTGTCTCGGGCGTGTTTACCTCGCTACCTGTCGCGGGGGCTGGCTGGCTGCTCCAGGCGGGCACTACGGCTAGCCTGTGGAGAGTGGTCAGCGTGACCAAGGGGGACGGGCTCAAATACAGCATCACGGCCCTGCTGCACGATCCCAGCAAATACACGGCGCTAGGCCTGTCCACTGGCGCTG
>Ga0214167_1000255_pt1 | contig 32292 bp, 49 predicted proteins | sample TroBogypolimnion_45_FD_153006 | JGI IMG/M metagenome (GOLD analysis project Ga0214167, IMG submission 153006) | Freshwater microbial communities from Trout Bog Lake, WI - Practice 18AUG2009 hypolimnion v3 | ecosystem: Environmental > Aquatic > Freshwater > Lake > Hypolimnion/Profundal zone ... | reverse complement strand
GAACCACAGGTCAGACTGGCTCACAAGGTACAACAGGCTTGCAGGGTTCTACTGGTGCAACAGGATCAACTGGCGCGCAGGGAACAACGGGAACTCAAGGAACAACGGGAACTCAAGGCTTCACAGGCTCTCAGGGAACTCTTGGAACTCAAGGTACTTCAGGTACTAACGGAACCAATGGCTCACAGGGAACTACTGGAGCTACTGGCTCACAAGGCGCTAACGGCTCTAACGGCTCTCAAGGCACACAAGGTTTACAGGGAACGCAAGGACTTCAAGGAACGCAAGGCATCCAAGGCGTACAGGGCTTGCAAGGACTACAAGGCACTCAGCCAACAGTTTCTATGCAGACTTGGCGCTACACCGCAACAGGTGGCGAAACCTCATTGTCCGGCACAGATGGCTTCTCTACGACTCTTGCTTACACAGTCGGCGCAGAGCAGGTATTCATCAACGGCGTTCTTCTCGTTCGCGGAACTGACTACACCGCTTCAACAGGTACTTCGATCACAGGGCTTACTGCTCTTGTCGCAGGAGATTCTGCCGAAGTCGTATCGCCTAGCAGCTTCACAGTCGCTAACGCTATTCCGCTTGCAACAATCGCAGCTAAGGGCGATTTTGTTGTCGGTACTGCATCAGGCACAGTCACCAACCTCGCAGTAGGAGCTGACGGCACAACACTCGTTGCAAACTCTTCTGCCAGCACAGGCGTATCGTGGGCAGGGCCGATGGTTACTGCGGGCAAGAATGGCGCAATCAATGGCGGGTTTGACATTTGGCAAAGAAGTACAAGCACTACTGCTGGTGGGTATGTTAATGCAGACCGTTGGTATGTTCTTGGCACAGGCTTTACATTTTCGCGTGAAAGCACAATCGTGCCAACTGGTTCTCAGTATTCTATGAAGTTGCTACAAAGTTCAGGAACTTACGCATTTTCATTAAACCAAGCGGTAGAGACTGCAAACGCGGTTGCTTTTGCTGGACAAACAGTAACTCTTTCACAATATATTGCAGCCTCAGCATCAACAACTTTAGGATTTTCGTTATACTATTCAACAAGTGTTGATGTTGGACCAACAGGTTCTTGGACGCAGATAACTGCCTCATCGGGAACAACATCTGCAACAGTTTCAACAACTACTTTTACAAGAATTGCTGCTCAATATGCAGTTCCATCAACTGCAAAATCATTGCTCATTGTGCCAAATGGCACAGTTACAAATGGAACTGCTGTCTATATTGGCAATGTCCAACTAGAACTAGGCTCAGTCGCAACTACCTTCTCCCGCGCTGGTGGCACACTTCAGGGGGAGTTAGCCGCTTGCCAGAGGTACTACTCAAGAGTTGTTTCCAATACCAGTTACACGGCTTTTGGAGCAGGTGCTTGGTATTCCTCAACGGGTGCTTCAATATATGTAAAGTTGCCAACCACAATGAGAGCGTTGCCAACAATGTCTATTTCCAACTTAGCGTTAGTTCTTCTTAGTGCTGGTACTGCTCCAGTTACATCTATCAATGGCTATTATGCTGGATACGATTCTGTGAATTACCAAGTCATTGCATCTGGCGCTAGTTCAACAAATGGTTATGCCACTATGTTAATTGCCAATAACAATTCAGCGGCTTATATGGAAGCGAGTGCAGAATTATGATGACTTATGAAAAAGTAATTTCAACAATCAACCAAGATGTCCTCATTGTTGGTACGGATGAAAACGGCAAACAATATGCTATTCCCGCTGACCCAGCCAATTCTGACTATCAGGCTTATCTAGCCTATGTAGCCAACGGCAACACACTCCCATCCGAGTTATCCACTCCAACTACACCACAGGCAGGTGAATAATGAGTCGCGCTAGAGATACAAGTAAATCCGCTACTGCCCTTTCAACAGGCACAGTTACAAGCACTTCAGATTCTAGTTTTAATGGAGTCAGAGTGGGGCAGGGCAATTTAACTGCTAACAACAATACCGCTTTAGGAAATAACACTCTTGGTGCTTTGACAACTGGAGGTGGACAAAATACCGCAGTTGGACAATCTGCTGGACAATCTTTGACAAGCGGTGCTTATAATACTGCAATGGGTTTTGCTGCATTAGCCGCCGGAACAACTGCTTTTGGCGCAACTGCATTAGGTGTTTATGCTTTACAAAGTGCAACTTCTGGTGCTGGAACTGCTGTTGGATTACAGGCGGGTCAAAATACAACCACAGGTTCCGTTCAGGCTTTTGGTTATCTTGCTTGTCAATTAAATACAACTGGCAGTGCTAATAATGCTTTTGGCAATCAAGCATCCCAAAACAATTTAACTGGCACGAATAACAACGCATTTGGCTCACTTGCTTTATTGAATAATACAGGAACTTCAAATAGTGGATTTGGTGATTCAGCAGGGTCATCAAATACAACTGGCGGCAATAACACATTCATTGGCTATAACGCTCAAGGCTCTAGTGCAACTGTTTCCAATACAATTACATTGGGTAATTCAGCAGTTACAACACTTCGTTGTAATACAACATCCATAACATCTCTTTCTGACCAACGCGATAAAACAGATATAAAACCATTGATTTTAGGACTTGATTTTATCAACGCGCTTAAGCCAGTTACTTTTGAATGGAATATGCGTGATGGTGGCAAAGTTGGCGTAAAAGATGCTGGTTTTATTGCACAAGATTTGGTGGCAGCCGAAGATGCGGTTGATGCTCACGATTACCTTCAATTGACATTCCGAGATAATCCTGAAAAGTTAGAAGCCTCTCAAGGCAGACTCATTCCAGTTTTGGTCAAGGCAATTCAAGATTTATCAGCAGAATTGGCTGCACTAAAGGAGCAAATCAATGGAAATAATTGAAATTACCCCCGCTCAGCATATTCAATATGCTCACGCAAGCGTTGATGTAATCAATAACATCCTTGCATCAGGCTCGTTAGATTCAGATGCTAAAGAATCCTTGAAGCGCAATGCTGAGCATTTAGCGATAATTTGCGACAAAGATTATGCTTCTCAATTTTCAAATGATATAGCCATATTTCAAGCAGCGATTGTTGCGGCTCAGGTAGCCCCACAAGCCTAACTAGCACACTCCACAGAAAGTTAGTACCTGCTAAGATCGGCGAATGAACTTAGTCCAAAAGGCGGTTGGACAAGGTGGCAAGTTAGCCCCAATAGCAATACCTCATACCTTTGGCGGTATGAATCCTTCGATCTTTATAGATCGTGATGGTGACATTCTTGTAAATGTTCGATGCGTGAATTATATTCTTTATCACTCAGAGAACAATCAGCAATTCCCCTCTCGCTGGGGGCCACTTGCTTATTTGCATCCTGAAAAAGATCAGCGATTAGTTACAGAAAATTACTTAGTACGGCTTAATAGCAATCTTAAAATTACTGATTGCGTTAAAGTTGAAATGCTTAAACTTCATGAACCTATTTGGGAGTTTGTAGGGTTAGAAGATGCTCGCCTTGTTTATTGGGATGATTATTACCTCATAGGCGTTCGGCGTGATACTACAACTAACGGCGTAGGCCGCATGGAGTTAAGCAAAATCGAGTTAGATAAAGAAAACTGGATTGCTAAGGAAGTTGATCGCAAGCGAATCCCTGCGCCAGCGCCGGATAACTCGTACTGCGAGAAGAACTGGATGCCGATTCTTGATCGCCCTTATCACTTTGTTAAATGGAATAGCCCTGTTGAAATTGTTGAATTTGACGGAACACAGACCAATCAAATCAGCGTTCGACAAGGAGTTCAACCGCCTAAAGATCAGCGCGGTGGCTCTCAGCTCATTAGATGGGGCAATTGCTACATTGCGATAACCCATGAAGTTGATCTATTTAAGAATTACCTCAATCAAAAAGATGGCATATACCGCCATAGACTTTGTGTTTATGATGATCAGTTAAACCTTGTCGGGCTATCCAAAGAGTTTTCATTCTTAGATTTTAGAATTGAGTTTTGTGTAGGAATTGCCGAATACAAAGGCGATCTGCTTGTAAGTTTTGCTGTAGCAGATAACGCTGCATTTGTGTTATGTACGCCACGCGTTATTATTGAGGACTTAATAGCGGAGGCGCTTGATGCTTGATGAATTTATTTATGCTTTATCTAAAGACCCATTTGACCCCCAATTAAATTTTAATGTTGCGGTTCAATATGAAAAAGCAGATCAGATAGCGAGCGCAGTAGGGTTTTATTTAAGAACGGCTGAATACGGCAAGGACACGCATCCAACCCTTGTTTACGCATCACTTCTAAAACTTGCCAAATGTTTTAACGATCAAAACGACAGATTACACACAGTTTCTAATTGCATCCTTCAGGCTATTGCTTATTTGCCTTATCGCCCTGAAGCGTATTTTTGGATGTCACGCTTTCACGAACGGCAAGGTAATTGGCAAGAGTGTTATACATTTGCCAAGATCGGATTGCATCAACAACCGCTTAACGATTTGCCCGTTGATTGCGAGTTTAATAGTTATTGCCTTAACTTTGAAAAAGCCGTTTCTGGTTGGTGGATAGGTCGCGCTGAAGAATCTAGATTGTTATTTCAACAATTGCTTCAACTTGATCTTACGCCTGAATATAGGCAATCAATAGAGCGCAACCTTGCTACTATTTGATATAGGAGCTAACCGGGGAGATGCTACGGTTGTTGGAGTTGCGCTTGGTTATAGTGTAGTAGCCGTAGAACCTTCACGGGTTTATGCGGAGTTAGTCAAAAATTTTATTTACAATCCAAAAGTTACACCGCTTAAATACGCCGTATCCGATAAAGATTACCAGCGCGTTGAGTTTTATGAAGCGCAAGAAGATGGGTTAAGCACCTTAAACAAGGATTGGCTTACTTCTCCAAACATGCCTTACAATGGCAAACCTTTTAGAATTATTCACGCTACAACAATCACGGTAGATACCCTTGCCAAGATATACGGCGAACCTGATCTCATCAAGATAGATGTTGAAGGCGCTGAATGGTCAGTATTTAATGGCATGACTCGCAAGATGGGCATGATTGCTTTTGAGTGGACTCAGGCAACAATAGACGAACACCAAAAGCAATTAGATTATTTGCGCAATCTTGGATATACCGAGGTTGCACCGCAATTTATTGAACCGCACTTAGATCAACCTACTGACTGGTATCCAATAGATCAAGATTTATGGGCTTGGCGAGACAAGAACGCTAATGCTTGGGAATCAGATGGCTGGAAAAGAAACAAACTTAGACCGACAGCCGATGTCGGAATGATTTGGGTTAAATGACAAAGGAGAACGAATGGGCTTATTAGATCGCCTTGCCGCTAAAGTAGCGGAACAGATTACTAAAGCGCCAGCGCCTACTGCTACTCCCATGAATGTCAATGCTCTTACCAGCACCGATACTCAACACTATAACGCTGATCCAATGTATCGTGATCCGATTCTTGGCAATAACCCATTTCCTGCCGCAATTCCACTATTTCCTAATGCGATTAACCCACTTGGGGCTAATAACCGGGCTGATCCGCGCCGTTATGAATTCCTTGTTGCTCAAAACATCAACCTCTTTGAAAATCGCCTTGTACCGTTCAAAACTTTGCGAGTAGCAGCAGATCAAATTGACATATTGCGCCGTTGTGTTGAAGTTCGTAAGGCTAAACTTGTTGGGCTTGATTGGGATATTGTTCTTTCAGATTCAGCTAGTGAAAGAATTATTGCCGAGTCTGGCGGTAATCACCTTCGTGCTATGGCAGATGCCCGTGAAAAGTTTGCTCCTGAGATTGCTCGCCTTCGCGCATTTTGGGAAACTCCTGATCCTCATAATGGTTTAACTTTTGCCGATTGGCTAGGAATGGCAATCGAAGAAATAGATGTTCTCGATGCGCTCGCTATTTGGCCTCAAATGAAGGCTAATGGCGAAATTCGTGGTTTGCAGATTCTTGATGGTTCAACTATCAAGCCTCTTTTAGATGATCGCGGTATGCGCCCTGATCCTTCAGTTGGCCCTGCTTATCAACAGATTCTTTTTGGATTCCCACGCTCTGAATTTCATGCAACCGTAGATGATGAAGCAGCCGATGGAGAATTTAGTAGCGATGAACTTGCCTACTTAGTTCGCAATCGTAGGGCTAACTCAATTTGGGGATACTCACCGGTTGAACGCGCTTTACCTATGGCAGATATTTATCTTCGCCGCCAACAATGGATTAAGGCTGAATTTACTGATGGCGTAATGCCTAAATCTTGGATGGAATTGCCAGAGTCGGCAACAATGACTCCCGATCAAATTCGCGCCTATGAAGCTATTTACAACGATGATCTATCAGGACAGACTGAGCAAAGAAATCGTATGCGCCTTCTTGTTCCGGGTGGACAACTTAAATTTGAAGAAGGCTATAGTGAGAAATTTTCAGATCGTTTAGATGATTACCTCATTACTTCAATTACCGGACATTTTGGCGTTCTTCCTACCGAACTTGGATATTCTTCTAAGGCAGGACTAGGCGGTTCAGGACATCAACAAGGCGAGAAAGAAGCCGCAGAAGCAATTGGAATTATTCCTACGGCTAAATGGCTTTCACAACAACTTTCAGCCCTTTCTTATCGTTGGTTAGGTATGCCACGCGAACTAGAATTTCGTTTAGCGCCTAGCGATCAAACAGATAATGAAGAAAAAGCAAAGCGTGACGATCTTAGAATTCGTAACGGTGGAAATAGTTTAAATGAAGATCGCGCCTCTCGCGGTATGCCACTTCTTGATACACCTGAAGCCGATATGCCTATTTTTGTAGCCGGACAATCTGTTTATCTATTTGGCCCAGATGGAATGGTTGCCGCTGGAACTAATCTTGATGAAAACGGCAATGAAATAGAAGAACCTGTTGAAACTCCTGCCGAAACTCCTGCTACTCCTGCCCAACAAGAAGTTGCTAAATTTGTTCGTTGGATTAACAGAGTTACACCTGATCGTTCTTTTAACTTTGAGCATTTAGAAAAATCTTATGCCGAGGTTCTTAATAAGTTCATTGATGCCAAAGATATTGACGGCGCTCGCTGGTACGCCGAACGCTATTTGGGGTTGTAATGGAATGGCATGGCACGACTATCCGCCTTGCTGCAAAACACGCTGACCAAATTCAAAAAGGATTCAAAAGGGCGTTTAACGCAGATGACATTGTTGCTACTTTTTTTGCGGCTCATTTAGGGCAGACAGAAGTAACAACTCAGCAATCCCGTGATTGGGCTAACACCCATATAACACCCGATAAAACGGCCTTAATTGCCTCTCTAAAGCCTTTATATGCCGATGGATGGGTATTAGGTCAGGCAGTAGCGCAAACCCTTCTCATTGGACAAATTGACAAATCAATTACTATCAGCCCAACAATTGCGCCAGTTACAGATTGGGCAACTTGGAAGCCCGGTAATGAATCCGCTTCCGCTTTAATTAAACCTTCGGGTGGATTGCAAAGTTTACTAGATCGCAGAGGTTTAGTAATTGATGGCGTAAGCAATACAAAACTTGACCGCATTGGAACTGTTTTAAGCAAAGCCCTTGAATCAGGTACTACGCCTAAAGAAGTTTCAATTATGGTAGATCAAGTTATTAACGATCCTCAACAAGCTCTTATTATTGCTCAAACCGAAATGAGCCGAGCCGTATCTGTTGCCTCTCGAAACCTTTATCAAGATTCAGGGGTTACTCAAGTTGAATGGTTAGTCGCAGAGGGTTGCGATGATTGTAAAGAAAACGCCGATGCTTCCCCTATCGGCATTGATGAAACTTTCCCAACAGGGGATACCGAGCCACCTGCTCACCCAAATTGTATGTGCGATCTTGCACCTTATGTAGATACCTCAAACCTCTAGGAGAAAAACAATGGCACTAATCCAAGCCAATAACACAGTAGGCACAACTGCTCAAATTGTCTTTACTGTTCCAGCAGGAAACCGTCAGAATGTTCCCGTTTATATTGACAATCTTGATACCGCCGCTATTTGGATTGGTGATGCTGGTATTACCGCAACAGGAGCAACTCAGGGAATCAAACTTGCCGCAAATGCAAGCCGTCAGCTTTGGTGCAATGGTGGAGATCAAATTTACGCCATATCTGTTGCTGGTACTGGCGCAGGACTTGTTGTAGTAACCGCATCGGTTTAAGGAGATACACATGGAAAAAGACTTTACTACCGCTTATGCCACTATTCTCAAATATGACGAGAATGAAGATGGAACGCTTATGGTCTATGGCAACGCTACAGATGACTCACTAGACCTTGATCAGCAAATTTGCGATCCTGCTTGGCTTGAAAAGGCTATGCCAGATTGGTTTACATCCGGTGGAAATGTTCGTGAAATGCATGGCCCTAACGCAGCAGGAGTAGCAAAAGAATATGAAAATAAGAACGGCAAACATATTATTGGTGTTCATGTTGTTGATCCATTGGCAGTTAAAAAAGTTCAGACTCAAGTTTATCGCGGATTCTCAGTAGGCATCAAAGCACCTCGCGTAGTACGCGACACCAAAGCCGTTAATGGTCGAATCATTGACGGTTCAATTATCGAAGTTTCTCTAGTAGATCGCCCTTCCAATCCCAACGCTAAGTTGATTTTGGCTAAATCGGTTGATGGAGAAAGCACTCTTGTTCGGGTTGAGGAAATGCACGAATTCAAAGCTCCCTTGCCTAGCGAAGTGTTTAAGAATATCAAGACCGAGAAAGGGTCAAAGATGGAAACAATTAAGCAAATCACGGAATTGGCTAAGTCTTTGACAAGCGACACCGTGAAATTTGATCAAGATTCATTTGATGCGGCTCGCCGCGCTATTGCTCAACTTATTATTGTTGAGGCTGGCGAGATGGCTGCTTCAAGTGATGAAACCTATTCGCTTAACCAACTTATTGAGGTTGCTAATCACCTTATGGCTTGGTATCAAGGCGAAGTTCAAGAAGGAGAAGCAGCACCTATGTCAGATATTGAACTTTCTGCCGAGGCAGAAACAGTTAAAGAAGCCGATTCAACCGCTGGTTGCGATTGTGCTGGTTGCAAATCATGTAAGGGTTGCGACTCAAAAATGTGTGCTGGTCATACAGACACCATGAAAGAAAAATCTGTTAAATGCTTAGAGTGCGGATGCGATACACCCGGCGATGCTCATGGTCGCACCGATGTAACTACCGCCGAAATGATTGATCTTGGCACAGAAAAGTCTGTCGAAGCAGATTCAACTGTTGATGCTACTGCCTTAATTGCAGAAGCAATTGCAGAACAAACACCAGAAGTTTCTGAGGCTGAAACCTCAGAAGATGAGGGTCTAAAAACTCTTGTCGCAGAAGCCGTTAAGAGTGCTATGGATAAGTTTGAAGCAGAGAAAGCTACTTTAGTTGCTGATTTAGATTCAGCGGTTGAAAAGGCTTTAAGTCTTGAAACTGAACTAGCAACGGCGTTGGAAAAAACAGTTGCAGGTGGGCCAAAGCGCACCGCAACAAAATTATCAATGGAAACTCAGAACGCGCATATTGTTAAGGCTTTGACTCTCAAAGCTAAAGCAGATGCTTCGACTGATCCAATTCTTGCTAAGGGTTATCTTGAATTAGCAGCAGACGAAATGAACGCTGCCGGATTCTCTGGCAAAACACTCTAAACGAAAAGGAAATAAAATAAATGGCAACAGCCCAAGAAATGTTTGGCGATTCTTCGCCAAAAGACTTGGCAGTAAAGTCAGAGGCTTTTGATACCGCCCTAAAGAGCGCAACATCAAACCCTAATACTGACCCAATGTTCAAGCAAAAAGTTGATGCAGGACTTCCACAGGCTTTCTCAAAAGCTACTGGCGCATCAGAACAGATCGCAGCATTGCTTTCTAACAAGTCACTATCTGCCGATGCAGTTGCATCTTTGAACAACGCTCTCGCTGCTCAGACCGCAGATATTGGTAAGGACATCAGCCTTACTACACCACTTAGCTCATCTTTTGCCGCCTATGACCTAGAGGCTCCTGCTAAGTATCTCGTTCCAGTTCCAACTCCATTGCGTAACAAACTTCCACGCTCTAAGGGTGTCGGTACTGCACACAGAATCAAGAAAATTACAGGGTTCTCTAACGCCATTACCGGCACAGCGAACATCCATCCCGGTATTACAGAAACCACACAGAACAACTTTGCTGTAACTGGTTCTGCTCAACCTCTATACCTCAATCGCGGCCCTAAGATTTCTTATACCGCTTCAGATGCGATCTTCGCTTACAGTTCTTTCGGATTGTCTGATGATGTAACATTTGATGCTCAGTATTCTGGTCTTGGATACCAAGATTTGATCGCTACATCTGCTCGTACACTTCTTTACTCATCTATGCTCGCTGAAGAGCGTATGCTTTTGATGGGTCGCGGAACAGTTGCAAACGGATTCTCTGGCGCTCTTACTGCTCCAACAATTACCGCAACTGCTCGTACCGCTGCCACAGGTGAGACACCTATCTCACTAGGCACAAAGGTATGGGTCAAGGCAACTTCCGATGCTGGTTCATTCGGTGACTCTGTTGTTTCATCTGTTGCTTCTGCAACCCCAGATGGATCAACTCAGGTTATTGATGTGGTTGTTTCTACTCCAATCTCAGGCGCAATTGGATACAAAGTATTCTCTGGCGTTGGTGCTTCTGAACCTGCTGATACTGCAAAGTATTACCAAGGCCGTTCTGCAACAACAAAGTTTACCCTTCAGGGTGTTCTTGCGGTTGCTGGCGATGTTGCTTCTAACCACGCTGCTGATACATCTGCCTACACCGCAGGTTATGACGGAATCTTGAGCTATGTTCTTGGTTCACAGTCAGGTTACAACAACAACATTAACGCATCATTCTCGACAAGCAATCCGGGCGTAGAATTCCAGACTGCTTTTGCATCTATGTATGCAAACAACCTTGCTAACCCTGATGAGATTTTCTTAAACGGTGCTGATCGTAAGCAACTTTCAGATTCCATCAAAAATGGCTCAACTGCTAACTATCGTCTAAACCTTGCTCAAAATGATGTCGGGGATTATGTCGGCGGTGCAGTTATCGGCGCACTCCATAACGAAGTAACAGGAAAACTTGTTGATCTAACAGTTCACCCTTATCTTCCACAGGGCGTTGCACCAATCTTGTCGTATGTCCTTCCATTCGAAAACTCAGAAGTTTCAAACCTCTGGGCTGCCGTCAATGTGCAGGATTACACATACCTCAACTGGCCTAAGATTCAGTTACAGAACGAAGCATCAACCTACTGGCGTGGAACATTCGTGTCCTACGGCCCATCATGGTCTGGCGCGGTTTCTGGTATCAAGGCTGCTTAGTTTCATCACGATTGAGAGCGCATCGCAAGGTGCGCTCTCTCTCATTAGAGAGGGCGAATAATGACAAAAATGATTCCACCAAAGGGTATGACAAGTATTTCAGTTGATACCCGGTACGGCAAAAAAAGTAAGTTTGTTGGCAAGGATGGTTTACTTGAAATTAAAGACCCTAAACTTGTTAAAAAACTTAAAGATGAAGGCTTGGGAGTCGCTAGCGCAAGTGGAATTATTCAACACATTTCAACAGTTGGCTTCACCTGTCATAAGTGCGGCTTCGGTTCATTCTTCAAAAAATGCTCAAAGTGCGGAGAGATAAATGGCTAATGCCTTTTCAAATACAACCCATCAGTTCTCAACTCCTTATCTAACTCTTGCCGAGTATAAAAATGCGCCTACTGCAATTGATTTTGATAATCTTGTATGGAATTCGCAAGACCCAGATGTTCAGGATGCGGAGTTAAGCAATGTCATTGCTAGAGCAAGCTCATGGATTGATACCTATTGCAACCAAGTTCTTGCAGCAACCACCGAGACAGAAAATATGCGAACAAGAATCACCCAAGATGGAACACTTAGAATCCATCCACGATACAACCCTATTATTGCGCTTACTGCACTTAGTTACGGCAATCCATCAGCGCAAATGAACGCAATCACCGATCCATCTGTTGCATGGATTGAAGATTATCAAATTATTATTCCTGCCGGAAATCTTGGTTTTAACTATTCAACACAAGGCCCACTTCAATTTGGATTACCTGCTATGCCTCGTTCGGAGATGTTTGTTAATCTTCAATATGTTGCAGGTTACGCTAATGCCTTGATTGCTACCGCTACCGCTAGTGCTTCAAGCCTTATGGTTCAAGATGCTACGGGAATTACCGCAGGACTTACGCTAAAGATTTATGACGGTTTTAATTCAGAATTTGTCACAGTTGCCAGCACTTATTCTTTTGCCTCAACAACAATTCCTCTTACTAACGCTCTTGCCTATACTCACGCTTCGGGTGTATCTATTTCAGCTTTACCGCCAGCCATTAAAGAAGCAGCGATATTAGTAACGACTTCCATGCTTAAAGTTCGTGGTGATAATTCAATGGTGATGAGCATATCTAGCAAGCCTTCTGAAATTTCAGGTTCTCAAGGAATTGGTTCAGAACTTAAAATGGCTCAAGACTTACTTATTCCTTATCGCAGAGTACGCTAATGCTGACAGGTCGCGCCGCCGTTCGATCCACGCTTGCAAATTTTATCAAAGCGCCAAATGTTGATGGAATCAATCAAGTATTTACTTCATTTCCAAAACGAATTGATTTTCAAACTAATGCGTTGCCTTCTCAACTTTCGCGTACTGCCGCAGTTATTTTTGTTGAATCTGAAAAAGAAAATCGCCTAGCAATAGGTGGAGCTACAAGCGGAATCAAGCGCGTTGAATACTCAATTGTTATTCAATTATTTCATCATTCTTCAGAGCGTAAGCCCGAAGATGCTATGGATGATTTTGACAAAGTAATAGAAAATCTTAAAACTAAATTGCGTTCAGATCATCAATTTGGCGATCCGTCAGGCATTTTTGTATGGGAAGGTGCTGAGCCAGTTATCAGCGTTTCTTATGGCGAACCTGATTCTAGTAGTGGAACTTATACCGATACTTGGGCATCTGTTCGTTTTGATGTTACCCAAATGATTCAAGCATAGGAGCAAAAATGGCAACCTTTCAATACAACGGCTCAGACGAGCGCGTATTTCCTTCAATCGCAATAACAGTAGAACCCGGTGACACATTTGATGCCCCTGATGATTTCAGCGCATTTAATGTATCGCTAACAAAACAAACCAAACCAACCGCGCCAGCCCCAACAGTAGGAGAGTGAAATGGCACTAGCACAACCATCCGTAAAATCGTACCTTGGGGTGGCTTTAGAAACCACCAAAGGCACAGCCGTAACCGCTGCAAACTTTGTTCCAATTACACTCAACACTTTTAAGCCTGTTGATGTTGTTGCGCCTTTATACGATACAGGTATTCGTGGTTCACTTGTTGAAAACTACAACTATGTTCAAGGTCGTAAAAATACTACCGTAGATTTTGGTGGGCCAGTATTTGCTGACACCATTGGTTATTGGATTGCTGGCGTACTTGGCGATGTCACTACAACAGGTGCATCTGCTCCCTATACTCACGCAATCGCTTTGAAAAACGCAGTAGGAACAACGGGAGATGCTCAACCTAAGTCTTTGACAATTACAGATTTTTATTCAGCCGGAACTCGTCAATATCCCGGATCGCAAATTACCGATTTTGGTTTGACATTTAACGCCGATGGAATGTTGGAATATACCGTTAAAGCTATGGGCTTCCCATCTGCCACAACAACCGCCCCTGCCCCATCATTTTCAACAGTTCTTCCAACTCAAGTTTGGACTGGAACAGTTACAATTGGCGGTTCTTCTGTAGGTTATGTTCGCACAGGTAGCATTGATTTATCTCGTAAGTCAGAAGCAATTTGGGGAGTAAGCAATACTCAATCTCCATATCAAGTATTTGTTGGCTCTTTGAGCGCTAAAGGCAAGGTTACTTTTGTCATGCAAGATGACACGGAATTAACTCGCTATATCACTAACACCCAACCTGCTCTTACTTTTAACTTTTCGACAGGTGCGGGATCAACCGCTACTCAAATTGCTTTCACTCTCACAAAGGGTGCTTATGTAACTGGCGCAATTGAGCGTAATGCCGAGTATGTAGAAGTTACGGTTGATATTGAAGGTCTTGGAAACACAACAGATGTTGGTACAACTTCAGGATATTCACCTATCAAATTTACCTTACAAAATGCGCTTCCTTCTGGCACTTTCCAGTAAAGGATAAGATGTCTAACTGGTGGCCGCCTTCCCCACCAGTTAGACCTTAACAGAGAAGGCTAGTTGGAAGGAAACCTATGTCTAAAACAATTACACTCCCAAGCGGTAACACAGTAACTCTGCGTGACCCCTCAGAACTTCGCGTTAAAGATCGCAAAAAAGTCTTTCAAGCCGCTAATGGTCAAGAAGGATTATTGCAAGCAATGTCAATGACTGATGGTTTAATCGCTATTCTTATTGAAAAATGGTCATTTGATCTAATCATTCCATCAATTGTTATTACTTCACTTGATGAATTAACAATGGCTGATTATGATGCAATTGCGGTTGAAACCCTTGAAGCACAATCATCGCTCTTTCCTTCTGTAGCTCAGACCCCTGAATCAGAAGCGAACACCGATAGCCCTTTCGACAAATCCAACGCTTAAAATGGGCGTTGGAAGGTCAAGACAGAACTCCAAACGCGCAATATCCTGACGAACAATATCTTTATTATTTATGCGCTAAAGAATTTGGCTGGACAATAGAAGAAACCGATAATCAACCAGCCGGAATGTTGGATTGGGTTATTGGTATTCATAACATCGTGAAACAGGTTGAAAGTGATAATCAGCAATCTCAAGCAGGTTAAAAACGATTGGGAAAAAACCACTACTTCTCTTAATAATCATGCTATTGCAGCCCGTGATGAAATGATGACATCTCTTATTGGATTGGCTAAAAATGAAATTGAAGGTGAGCGTGGGGTTGTAGGCAATAAATTACGATATGTTAATGGACAAGCCAAAAGAGGCGCAAAGATTTACGATTACAAAAATGATCCTGCCATATCTGGGCAACCCCCTAAAAACCGAACAGGCAACTTACGCCGTTCTATTACGGGCGTTAAAGGTAAAGAAGGATTTGACACTTATACCGCTATTGTTGGCCCTGGCATGAAATACGCAAGGCATCTTGAACTTGGTGGGCCGAAATGGAAAGAAGGCGTTAAGTTTCCATTTATGGAACCAGCGTGGCGTAAATTCCAAGTAATTGCACAAGAAATTATTAAAAAACACTTTAACCTAGGGAGAATATAAATGGCAGGTATGTTTGATATATTTTTTGAGGTTAAAGCAAATGTAACTGAAGCCGTTGCAGGGTTTAGTAAAATAAACGGCGAAATGACCAAAATGCAAAAAAATGGTGAATTTGCTAGTACCAGTATGCTTAAAATGGAAAAGTCATCTCGTATGGCTGGTATTGCTCTTGTTGGTATCGGTGGAGCATTTGCCGCAGTAGCCGGAGTAAGTATTAAAGCTGCGATCAATGTTCAAGGCGCACAAGCAAAACTTTCTACCGCCGTTAAAGATACTGGCGTAAGTTTTGCGGCGTTTACCCCATACATGAATACTGCCGTTGATTCAATGGCAAAACTTAATTTTACTGCTGGCGATACTATGACGGCGCTTGCTTCAATGACTGCTGCTACTCGTAGCCCACAAAGAGCATTAGATATGCTTCAAGCCACCGCCGATCTTGCCGCGTTCAAACAAGAATCTCTTGCTCAAGCAGCAGATACCGTTTCTCGCGCTGCTATGGGGCAAGCTCGCGGATTGGGCGATTTGGGTGTTGCGCTAGGTAAAACAATTCCTAAAGGCGCAACAGTAGCTCAAATTATGCAAGCCATTGCAGATAGAACTCGTAACGCTGCTGCTGCTGCTGCTAAAGCCGATCCCTGGAAACAACTTACGGTTCAATTTGGCTTAATGGAGGAAAAGTTAGGTACTGCTCTTTTGCCCGCTTTTAAAAAATTAAGCGATTGGATTATTGGTAAAGGCATCCCAGACCTTGAAAAAATTGGCAAATGGATTAGTGATAACAAAGGATTATTTGAAGGACTTGTAATAGCTCTTTCGGCTATTTGGGCAGTTCCTAAAATTGCTGGATTTGTTACCGCTATTGGCGTTATTAAAGATGCTTTTGTTGCATTAAGAGCTGTTTTAGTTGGCGTAGATATTGCCGCAGCATTAGCAACTGGTGGTACTAGCGTTGTTGCTGGAATGACTGCTCTTGGTGTTGCTGCTGCTACTTATGCAAGTTACAAAGTCATTACTAGCAATAGTGATACTAAATCAACACAAAATTACAGTAAAAGTATTCCAGCACTTGCGCGTGTGGGTGTGCGCCAAGCACCATCTTCCAGTATTAAAGGTGCTGACAATCTTGCTGCCCTTCTTGCCGCTAATGCCGCAAAACATAAATCGGGTGCAAAAACATCTATTAAAAAACAAATGAAAGGCACAACAGGATTAGGCGCTGGCGTTAATGTTAATGTCTATGTAGATGGCGCAAAATCGGCTGCTAAGGTTGCTACTCAAGGCGCACCATTGAAATCAGGGAGCAGATAAATGACACTTAGCACTTATCAATTTTCTTTTAATGGATTGACTTTTGGCGCAGGTACTACTTACATCATTGAAAACATTGACGGATTGGGTGGCAGTTCCCCTATTCGAAATCAAGATGATAACCGAGGTTATATTGACGGTTCATATTCCGGGCGCGATTTTTATGATGGTCGTACTGTAACTTTCGATATGGTAATTATTGGCGATGGAACTCACAACGCTCAGTATTATTACAAACAACTACAGTCTAAACTTGCTCCACAACAACTTGGCTATTATCCAAATGCTTACAATGATGCCAACTCAATTGCTCAACCATCTGGCACTTTAGGATTATTTCAATTTCAATTAACTACAGATTCTTTTTCGGGTGATACTTCTGTAACTGGCATACGCCGTATGTGGGGTCGCGCTCGGTTAATTACAACTCCCATTGATCCTGATTTTACTTTTGGTTATATTGTCACAACCGTTGAATTCTTTTTTCCTGATCCTCGATATTATGATGATACCGCCAAAGCTCCAACAAGTAGCACATCGGTATCTCTTGCCAATAATGGATGGGCAATTTCATGTCCCCTTATTGTTATTTCCAGCCCTAGCGCAAGTGGAGCAATTACGGATTCAAGCAATAGCGCATATTCTATGAATTTTCTTAATGTAACAACTGGTGTTCCGCTTGTTATTGATTTATTGCAACGAACAATTACCCAAAACGGTATATCGGCTCGCAATACTCTTAATACTGTAGTGAACTGGATGGCTTTGCCACCAAATTATTCAACTACTTGGACTAGCTCAGTTGGCTCTATGGCTATTACTTATAGAAATGCTTATATCTAATGGCTAGTAACGACTATCGTTATGTTACAACTCAACTTTATCAATCGGGATCAACACCAAATCCCGTAATAGCAGAACTGCCTTTTACTCGCGTTAATTTTACTTCTCAATTATCTACGGTTGGAACATTTACCGGAGAATTATTGCTTTCAGGTATTGATGCTTCAACCCTCAATGTAGATGCAGGAACAACCCCCGGCAAAGTTGCTCTTTATGTATTTAAGGGTTCGGCTATTTATTGGTCAGGAATTATTTGGAACCGCGAATGGGATTCATCTACTCAAATACTTAAAATAACTGCCCAAGAAATGATTTCTTATTATCAACATCGCCGTATTTCAGGCTTTACCTCATCAAGTTTTTACAATGCTAATGCTGGCGGTACTGGCATAGGCGGGTTAGTTTACACGGCGCAAGACCCAATTACTATTCTTAGCGATATTTTAACTGGCGCAAATGCTATATCTCATGGCAATATAGGAATTCTTGAATATGGATCAAGTTCATCGGGTGGTTCTGTTACCCGTACATATTTTGATTTTGAGATGAAAAGCGTATATCAAGCATGGAAAGATTTATCTACTAGCTCTACATTTTTTGATTTTAATATCAGTTCTCAACAAACAAGTTCAGGAATTGTTAATCAGTTATTTGTTTATTCGCCAACTACGGGAGCAACATATAGCGCATCAAGCGTATCATCTATAAATCTTCAATTTCCCGGCAATCTTGTTTCTTACAATTATGTTGAAGATGGATCACGGGTTGCAAACCGTGTATGGGGTGTGGGATATGGAGCAAATCAAAACCGCCTTATTACTCCTTATTATGACACCGATAAATTGGGTACTGGTAAGACTTGGCCTTTGCTTGAAGATACAGTTAATGCTATTGATGTTATTAACTTAAATTTATTAAACGCTATTACTTCAGGAAAACTTGCCGCAATCTCTTACCCACCAACAACCATTCAAGCAGTTATTCCTAGTTATATTGATCCCACTTATGATAAATATAATCTTGGCGATCAAGTTAAACTTATGATTACCGATGATAGATTTCCTTCCCCATCTAGCGGAACACCGGGGCTTAGTGCAATTTATCGCATTATCGGTATTGATACCGAGCCGGGCGAAGATGGCCCAGATCGTATTACACTTACTTTGAATTTACCTTTGGCAACAACATTGACAAATAGTTAGGGGGCAAAAATGGCTTATGTAAATCTTCCTGTCAATCTTCAAGAAATGTTTCAAACCATAAATGATCGTTTATCTCGTATTGAAACAGCTTATAGTGGCCCACAAGTTTCGGCAGATGCCGCACAATCAACTGCGGTAAGTGCGCAAGGTGTTTCAAGTCAAGCATTAACAGCAGCCAATCTAGCTAATACTCAAGCAACCACCGCTATTGCTCTTGCTAATACTAAAAACACAGTATTTTATTCAGGAAGCGCGCCAACCGCTAATGCAGTAAACGATCAATGGATTGATACTGCTGCTGGCAATAAACTTTATATTTGGAATGGTACTGCTTGGACTTCTGCCCAAGATGCCGCTATTGCAGCAGCTCAAACTACTGCTAATGGCAAAAATGCTATTTACCGCCAAGGTTCAACCCCTACGGGTGGCACATACGCAGTTGGCGATATGTGGTTTAACACATCTGCCGATAACGCTATTTCAACTTGGAATGGAACATCTTGGGGTTCTAACGCTCTTGGAAACTCTGCTATTTATCCAAATCTTTCAGCCAATAAAATTACAACTGGAACCATTGATGCAAGTGTAATCAATGTATCAAATATTAACGCTGGCAACATTTCAACAGGCTATCTTTCTGCAAGCAGAATTCAAACGGGTTCGCTTAACGCAAATGTGATTACTTCTAACACAATCACAGCTACACAGATCGCCGCTGGAACTATTACTGCAACTCAAATTTCTTCATCGTATGTTTATGCTGGAACAATTTCTGCTGGAAATATCACGGCTGGAACATTATCCGCATCCGTATCACTTACTGCTCAATCTGGAACTATTGCAGGTTTTACAATTAGTTCATCTGATTTAACAAATGGTTCAACTATTATTTCAAGTGCAGGAAATATCTCAACCGTTGGTTATATTCATGTTGGTTCAACCTTTACTGCTTCTAGTGGTCTTTTTTCAGTTGATGCTTCTGGCAATATCAGCACTAGCGTTATTACTGCAAGCGGAATAAGTACCTCTGGAAACGCAACATTTAGCAGTTTTCTTTACAATCCGGGTTATGCCACGACAACATCCTCAGCAAATGCTTACATCAACTCTTCAACTGGTGTGCTCGCTCGGTCATCATCATCTTTGCGCTACAAGTTAGATGTTCAACCTCAAGAAATTCCAGTCAGTTCAATCTTGCAACTTGCTCCAAAGTCATTCATAGACAAAGCATCCGCAGATGCTCAAGGCGGTTCTATAGAAGGATTGCCTCGCATCCTTGGATTGATTGCAGAAGAAGTTGCTGAAATCCCTGTTCTTGATGATCTTCTTATGAATAAAAATGAACAAGGGCAACCTGATTCTGTAAACTATGATCGCGTTGCGGTAGCGTTAATACCACTTCTTCAAGACCATGAAGCAAGACTAACTGCTTTGGAGGCAAAGTGATACAAAATGAACTACAAATTGAAGAAATTCTAAAAGCACTACGCGAACAAATTGGCGAACAAGCACAAACAATTGCAGTTCTAAAAGCTACAATTGTTGCGCTTACAACGCCAAAAGAAACACCACCAACAACAACGGCGGTTACAGATCGCCCTAATGTTATTGGAACACAAGGAATTAAACCGACCCCATAACTCGAAAGGGCGCAACCATGTTTACCAATGTTAATGCAGCAACTATTGTTTATTCTTATTTTTTTGTATTTGCCGCGTTATTGGCAGGAATGGGAATGATTGCTAAACATGCCATTAGCAAACACACGGAAGAACTTAAAGATAAATTAACTCGTATTGAATACGCGCTTTACAACGATGGCAAAACTGGGCTTATTAACAAAGTTGAAGAATTACTAGAAAATCAACAAATTATTAAGATTGATGTTGAGGTAATGAAAGCAAAATATGAAACTGAATAAAACTTTACAATGGAAACTTATTTCTATTTTTAGAGTTTGGTTTGAAACCTTTTTAACTATTGAAATTGTTTTACATATTAAAGATGTTATTAATGGTCATTTTCTTTGGCAAGTTTGTTTAGGGGCATTTGTCCCAGTAATAATTCGATGGGCTACTCCGCATGATCCATTTCCAGATGAGAGATTAAAATGACAGATGCTCATTCTCAAGCATTAACCCTTCATTTAATAACTAATGTTCCCGAACACGCTCCCCGTGAAGATGATCCGCATTACCATCTTTTTAATCAAGCTAAAGAACGAATCAAAAAACAAGGACTTTGGAAATGTATCGTCAATGACGATCTTTGCTCAGGTGGGCCAGAACTTCATCATTCAAACATTGAGTTCTCTCAGATAGGAAGCACAGATTCTTCTAAGGTTGCCGAGGCTTTTGGGCTTCACTTTGAAAACGATGAAGATTTTCAGGCGTGGATTGAATCTCCGGGCAATCTTGAGGTTTTATGCGTGGCTCATCACCGTACTCATTTTGGAATTCATGCGATTCCTGCCCCACTTTGGGATGCGCTAAGATTCAGGAAGGTTGGGTCGCTCCCTGCCGCCGAACACATTTCGGCTAACTCGAAGGAGAACAATGGCAAGCAAAGTTAATTTCCATATCAGTAAGTCAGAAGCGGCTTACGCCGAACATTATTTATACGGCGTTCTTGCTGCTGGTCTTGCGGTACATCAAGTTTCACCGCATGATTCATTCAAAGTTCTTATGACCAAAGCAGTTGTGGCTGGTCTTATTGTTCCAATTATTGCTCGTATAAATCCTAAATCACTTGTCAATCAAATTGATGCGGTGACTGGGTTATCTGCAACCGTAACCGCACCATTAGTTGATGCGGCTATTGCCGATGCAAATAAATTAGTGGCGGCTGAATCAACAAAGTAATATAGTTAATTAAGAACCCTCAGCCAAAGGAGAAGTTGGTTGGGGGTTCTTTTTTTATTGGAGGGATAAATGGCAACTGCACTTGATGTCTTAAATGTAGCTCGCAGTCAATTAGGCTTTCATGCTGGCGCACAAGATGAGAATCCTTATGGCGATTGGTATGGGATTAAAAACGCTCCTTACTGCGCGATGGGTGTATCTTGGTGTTTTGCGCAAGTTGGGCTTTCATATCTTGTAGCCGCACAAACTCCTAAAGGTTTTGCTTACAATCCTGCTGCGCTTCCTTGGTTTCAAAGACAGGGGTTAGTAGTAAATAAATATGCTGGTCAGCCCGGTGATTTGATCTTTTATGACTGGAATTCAGATGGTGTAGTAGATCATGTTGAATTACTTGAAGCGGTTAGCCCTGATGGAATTACCACCATTGGATTTAATACAGGTAATCCCAATGACTCAATCCACGAAAGCGGATGTTTTAGAGTTCATCGCCCATATTTATTTATTTCAGCCATTGTCAGACCTAAATACCCAATACCTCTTAAACCTGTTTCAAAGGGCATTACAAGCAAGAAGGCTACTGCGGTGGTTGGAGGTACGGGAACCCTTATTGCTGGCGCTACAGGGGCAATTCACGGCGGTTTACTGACTACTACGCCGACGGCTACAACCCCTGCTAAAACAGTATTTATTGCGCCCCCATTTCCCATTTCTAAAACTGCTTTTAATATCGGGCAAAAGAACGATGCCGTAATGACGGTAGAAAAGGCTTTACTCAAGGCAGGGCTTATTCCCGCTATTTATGCAACCGGAATTATGAATACTCAAACCCAAAAAGCGCTTGTCAAATATGAGGCTAAACAAGGCATTAAAGTTGTAGGGCCACTTCCTCAGATTATTTATGACGAGCTGAAAGGTTCGCTATGAAGCATCATTTTAAGTTTAAGATTTTTGATGCCAAGCAGTTAATGATTGCTATGACCGGGGCTTTTTCAACTTGGGCAGCAACGGGTTTTCAACACGATATGCCTCATATTGGCTATATACTTGTTGGATTTATTACGGGTGGGCTAGTATCTCACGATTCAATGGCTAACCCAAACATTACGCCCGATTCTCATATTCAAACTCCCTACTTAGCCAATATGCAAGGCAACGGCGTACCTGAGCCAATTGGCATCCCAACTGACCCCTATAAACCAGAAGGCGCAGATGTTACGCGTGTCATCAAGATCAATAGCGGTTTAATAAGATAGAATTTTGATTGTTAGTAAATTGCTAACGCTTGGAAAAAATTAAATACTTCGCTGGCGCGAGTGCTATCAAACCAGCAAAACACCCCCATCAATAAAAGGTGGGGGTTATTTTTTATTGTAGGATGTTCTCAACCTAAAGGGGGCAAAATGGATTTAATTTCAGCATTAAAGGAATTAGAAAAAACATCGGTTGGAACTGGATTTGCTTGCTCAGTTGATACCGCGCTAAAGGCTATGAACAAAGATGAGCAAGAGGCTTTTCAATCGGCGCTGAACAATAAAGCAGTTGCATCTACCGCCTTATGGGATTTGCTTAACTCTAATGGATACAAGGTAGGCAAAGAAACTATTTACAAGCACAGGAGAAAAGGTTGTAGGTGTTTCAAATGAGCCTTGCCGATGATCTTTCCAAACTTGCCAATTCGGGTTCGGATATTAAAAACACAAACACCCCGCAAGACTGGCGAGCTAGGTTAGATGTCGGTAATGACGGGGGTTATTTTATTTCAACTCCTCGCAACGCGGGCGAACTTCCCGATGCAGTCGCTCTATTCAAAGATTTTGACTTAGACCCTTCTCTTTGGACAGTTGTGAGCGTTCGCAAATCTCGCTGGCAAAGATACGATGGAGAATGGTTAGAGGCGGCGCGTGTATCAATCAAGCCAGCGCAACAAGTACGCCACGAATTAGAAATTGACATTGAGCAACTTATTGCCGAAGTTAAGAAATGGAAACCTAGCAAACACAAACCAACTAAAGGCGATCTCTCTGGGGTCTATGCGATTGGCGATACTCAATACGGCAAAGACGGTGGAGATGGAACCGAGGGGACAGTCAATAGAGTTTTCCGCGCCATTGACGAATCAGTCCACCGCCATCACGAATTAGTTAAATTGGGTCGCCCGATTGGAACTAACTGCTTGCCTCAACTTGGTGATTGCATCGAGGGTTCAGTATCGCAACACGGCAAGGTTCTCAACCGTAGCGATTTAGGGATTACGGGACAGGTTCGCTTAGGTCGCCGAGTTCTAATGAACTGGGTTAAGGCCTTTGCTCCACTTACAGAGCGTTTAATAATTCCAGCAGTACCGGGCAACCATGACGAGGTTCACCGCATTGCCCTTAATGATCCAACCGACTCTTGGCAGTTGGATATTGTCGCAGCCGTTCAAGATGCTTGCGCTGAAAATCCGGCGCTCGCTCATGTTGAGTTTCGTTACCCCGAAAGAGATAACTCAACTCTTGCTATTGAATTAAATGGGGTGATTGTTGGCATGGCTCACGGTCATCAGTCAAGAGATGCCGCTAAATGGTGGCAAGGTCAAGCTACGGGCAGAACGCCAATAGGCAACGCCGATATTCTTTTGACAGGTCACTATCATCATTTTCGCGCTCAACAAGTCGGACCGAGATTGTGGCTACAAGTTCCAGCAATGGATGGTGGGTCTGCTTGGTTTAGAGATTCGCGCGGTCTTGAATCGCCTACTGGCATTATTTCGTTAGTTGTTGGCGATGGTTACGATCCTCGAAGAGATTTATCCGTTCTCGCGGGGGAAACTAGATAGTGTTACAATAAATGCTCTGGCGGTGCTAGAAACACCCCAGAGCCGGCACGATTGAATAGGAACCGTACAATGGAAAACAATAACAGATCAAAACCCACTTTTGATAAAAGATGTGGAACTTATGCTGGTTTTGTAGCACACAGCAAAAGACATGAATCAAAATGCGAGCCTTGCAAGATTGCTGGCAGAGAATATCGCAGGTCTAGAACAATACCTTGCACAAAGGAACCATTAATCCGTCAAAAATGCGGAAGTTCTGCTGGTTATAAAGCGCACGAAGCAAATGGTGAAAAAACTTGTGATCCATGCAGAGTTGCCATTAACGAAAAGGTCAGACTTCGCAATCAAAAAATTAAAGATATACGGGCAAAGAAAAGCCGTGAATATCGCGCTAAAAATCCCGACCATGTTAAAGCGGTTGAAAAGGCTTGGCGCGAAGCAAATCCTGAAAAGAAAAAGGCTAAAGATTTTGCGAGATATGCAAGAAAAAAGAACGCGCCTATTGTTGAAACAGTTACCCGCCAAATGGTATTAGAAAAATGGGGTACAAATTGCCATATATGCGGTGAACCGATTGACCTTGAAGCTAATCGCCAAAAGGACCCTAAGGGATTGCATTTAGATCATGTAATTGCCTTAATTAATGGCGGTTCGCACACTTTGGAAAACATTAAACCCAGCCATGTATTCTGCAATTTGAGTAAAGGCGTTTCTTAAATTATACCTCTAGAGGTATAAAATTATGCGTTAAAACACATAACCCCCACTTTAATCGGTGGGGGTTATTTTGCGTTTCAGGGGGCGCAAATACTAATCTTTCAAATCTTCGGGGTCAAACTCTGGGTCATAAACCACGATTCCCGCCGCCTTCACTAAATCTAAGGCTGAGGCAAAAGATTCAATCGCTCTATTGGTTATGTCGTGCGCTTGGTCTGGGTAACTATCGCCTGAGTCAATTTCGACAACTAGCCCATAAATCTGCATCCGCACCGCAATCATAGGCTAAGGGTAACACCAAAAATAATTGCTCAAAATGCTTGCCTTTTGTCGGTGGTCTGCTTTAAGGTGTAACTAATGCCAACAAGGGCAGAACATGGAAGGAACGGACATGGCTGAAAAGGCAGTAAATCCAGTCGCAAAGATGCTTGAACCATTTGCGCCTAATGAAATTAATCAGATTCCTAAAGGCAATATGAAGTTGGATTATGTAGGTCACGCTGCACTTACTAAGCGACTTCTTGAAACCGACCTTGAATGGTCTTGGGAGCCTTTTGCTATTGGCGAGGATGGCTTGCCTAAGCTCGATGAAAAGGGCGGTCTATGGATTCGCCTAACAGTTTGCGGGATCACTCGTATTGGTTATGGCGATTCAGGAAACTCACGCGGAACTCAAGCAGTCAAAGAGGCTATCGGTGATGCGCTTCGTAATGCTGGTATGCGTTTTGGTGCGGCTTTAGATTTGTGGCATAAGGGAGATTTGTTTGACCTTACCGATTCTCGCGGAGATGCCAAAGAGGAACACAAGCCAACTCCAACCGTATCTCCTGAAACTCTTGCGCTCGCTAAGGAAGCAATCGAGCAAGTTGCAGGAATTGAATCTGTCGCTGAGTTGAAGATGTTCTACACCGGCGCACAAGAGGCTGGACTTCTCACGGTGGTCATTGATGGCAAGACTCTTAACCAAGTCATCTCTAACCGCAAGAAGGAGTTGGAAAAGTGAGCATGATGCACCCACTACCTACTAGCGAGCGTTCTCGTAATTATTACCGCGTTCGCTCTGTTGTTCGCTTTGTTTTTTGGACTGCCGTATTTGGCGGGATGATTTTTTGGGCAGGCCATATTGGGGGAGGTAAGGTTCTGTGATAACTCCAGCACAAATTGAAAAACGCCTCTTTGATTTGTCTAAAGAAATTGATGAGGCTCACGCGGATTTGGTAACGGCCGAAACCCGTTTCCAACAACTTACCGCCCAATACGAAGTAGGCATGGCAAAATCTCGCATTAAAAACTCGCACACCGATATGAAAATGACCGTCACCATGCGTGAGGATCAGGCTCTTATTGAGAACGAGGAGTTGCACTTTGCGCTCTCTATGGCAGAGGCTCAAGTCAAGGCGGCAAGGGCTAACGCCAACCGCTTGAAAACTCAGGTGGACATCACTCGCTCAATTTCATCTTCTATCAAGTCGAGCATGGAACTTTAATGGACATAGTTAAAACCCTTGTCACGGCTCTCAAAGATGCCGATTCCAACCGAGAGCGTTCTAAACAAACTGCTCTTGGGGCTTCATCGGTTGGAGGGTGTCGCCGGCAAGCGTGGCACATTATTCAAGGAACGCCGAAAACCAACTTTGAAACGGAGAACCTAGCCGCGATTATTGGTACAGCGATGCACTCAGCGATTTATGAGGCGTTGAAGGCTTACGATGTATTTGGTGATGATTTTATCCTTGAGGGTAATTTTCACGATCAGTATTTCAAGGGTAATTGTGATTTCTATTCGCGCAAAGCTGAAACTGTTTATGATTGGAAATCAGTTACCCTGGCGAAAATGGCTAAGGGTGGACTGCCTACAAAACAACAAAAGATGCAAGTCAATATCTACGCTTCTCTTATCTCTCAAGAATACCCCGTTAAGAAAGTTGGATTGGTATTCATTCCCCGTGATGGAAAGATGAGCGACATTCGAGTTTGGGAGGATGATTACAACCCAAAACTTGTAGATGAGGCTAGGGCATGGATGGAAGATGTTCAGTCACGCACCGAACCACCTGCTCCAGAGAAGTCGGCTGGATTCTTTTGTTCTCATTATTGTTCTTTTTACGATGCAACGGGGGAAATTGGATGTCAAGGGAAATAAATGAGATTTCTTATTCAGATGTGGATTGGACTCTTGCTAACTGTCGCGGAGTTGGTACGGATTTATTTTTCTCAGAAGAGGAATTGCTACGCCATAAAGGTTTGGAATTTTCTCAAGTTCGCGCCGTTTGTTTTACTTGCCCGATCCGCCAGCAATGCCTTAAATGGGCATACGCTAACCGCGAAGAGTACGGAATGTATGGCGGGGTTTCGGGAGTCGAAAGAAAGTATCTTGCCAAGAAAGATTTTTACAACCCATTTCTTAGCGCGTTACGCCGGGATTTGGATAAGTGGGGAGTAAATTTGCGAACCTTGTACGAGGCATCTAAGGCAAAGAAGGTGAAGCGTGAAAGTTATTCAGGAGGCAATTAAAGCCTTTCAGTTTGAGCATGAGTTTCGCTGCTCGGTTACTAAAAGGAAATGCAATCATTTAGAGCTAATTGAACAGGCTTACGAAATGGAACCATCGCAGAAACTTGCCGAACAGAAATTACTTATTCAGCACCTTTCAGCCGTCAATGAAAAGGCAAAACAAAAAGCTATTGAGCAATTAGAGAACACTCGCAGAGATTGGTTGCAGGTTCAGGATTTGCCTCATGGATCATTTGCTTCATGGGTTGATAGTGTATTTGATGTAGCCATTAAAGCCGTGAAGGAGATTGAATGAAGGCGGTCAGTCTATTTGCTGGTGTTGGTGGTAACAATATGCCAATGATGGCTTATTCAATACGCGAAGATGCGAAGGCAAACAATTTCAGCGCAACAGAAACGGAGATCGCTTTGACACTTCAGGGGCATCAACCATCACCACAATCGCATCACGCACAATTATTTATTGCTGATTCGCCAACAGTTCGCCGATTGACTCCAACAGAATGTGAACGCCTTCAAGATTTTCTTGACGGCTGGACAGAAGGGCAAGCAGACACGCATCGGTATAAACAGATGGGCAACGCAGTAGCAGTTCCAGTAGTAAGTTGGTTAGCCAAACGATTGATGGGGGTAGCAAATGACATGGATTAAGCTAGATGACGGATTTCCACAAAACCCTAAAATTGTGGGATTGAGCGACAGGGCTTTTAGAGATTACATTTCAGGATTGTGTTATTCCGGGATGTACCTAACTGACGGATTTATTCCAAAAGCAATAATTTCTAAGGTAAAAGGCACAAAAGAATTGATAAATTCTGGACTTTGGGAGCAACTTTCTGACGGAATTTTGATAATAAATTACACCGAATATCAGAGCCAAAAGTCCGAAGTTGAGCGTAAAAAGGAACTTAATCGTGATCGTGTAATGCGTTACAGGGAAAAAAGTAATGCGTTGGTAATGCATCCAGAGAACAGAGAACAGAGAACAGAGATAAATACTGCAACGCCTAACGGCGTTCAGGGATTAGTTGCTTTGTATTTTGACAATTTCAAAGGCGAGATCAAGCCATCGGGGGCGCAAATTGCCGGACATATTCAGCTTCTTTTGAAGCAAGTCAGCATTGAACGCCTAACCGAACTTGTTCCACTTGTTGCCCTTGAAGGCAAGCCATTAACGGTGAATACGGTGGCTTACTACACAAACCGCGAAAAGCCAGCCACGCCTACCCCCACACCACCCCGTTATTCGGCTTCAGATGCCCCTGTGGGCGTTCCAATCCCTGCCGAGGTCAAATCCCTACGAGATCGCCTTAAATACGGCTCAGAAGCGATTCTATGACTTGCGCTCGTAAGTAATTTATGTCATTCTTATCCTGTAAGAGTTACAGATCAGGGGGATTTATGAAAACTCTACACACTTGCAAGGCTAAACAACTTCAGGTTGGGGATGTCTTAGTTCGCGGGGAAACTCGCTGGGACATTATTCAAATTGAAGAGGAACAGTTTGGGCTAGAAGTTCGGATGCGTAACTATCTCGGTGAGGGGCGCGTGAAGTTCATGCTTCCCGATGAGATAGTTTCTATTGAGTTTTGATTAAGTTTTTGGTGGAAGGCACACCGATTCAGTAGCTATTCTGTCAAACTGATAAACTAATGAAATTAAAGACCCCCGCGTGGCGCGAACCACCGAGGGCGTGACCAACTAACAAGGAGTTGATATGGCAAAGATTACACCGAGATTTACCAACGAACAAATAATTGAGGCTTACCAATTAACGGGTTCGGTTTGGAACGCGGGCAAAAAACTTGGAATGGCTGGTCAAGCGGTTCATGAACGCTTGCAGAAAATTGGCTACCCAATGGCTAATCGTAATTGGACAGAACAAGAGTATGAAGAATTAAAAAAACTCAAAGAGGCTAATTTAACAATTGCTCAAATTGCTCATAGATTAGGCAGACCCTACGCCGGAATTGCGTTAAAAATTTCCCGTTTGGGTTTAGGTAATCACGCTGGCAATAAAGGCAGCAAAAAAATCCCAAGAGGCAAGGGTTACGACAAAGCAAGCCTTAAAAGCTACATAGATGAAATTGATTTTATGGATGAAAAAATAACAACTTTCGCCAAAAAAAATAGTCTTAGCGCAGAAACACTAGCTCAGGCCATCGAGCGTCATTTTCCGGAATGGTGGATAGATCATCGCCGGACACACAGCAATTTACCCGAAAAATTATGCCCAAATTGCAAAAAAGAATTTATACCATTCACCAATAAGCAAATTTATTGCTCTCGTCAATGCGGAAATGATTATCGAACAAATCAAAGTTATTTTGGAGGAAAGAGAAATAACACGATTGGATTGGCTGAAAGAACCTGCCAATTATGTTCAAGAACAAATATAAAAGGTTTATCAAGCCACCATGTAATTGGCAAAGAAAACGATCCCGAAAATGAATATTTAATTGCCCTTTGCCCAGGCTGCCACCAAATTGTCACCATTCTTGGGGGTCGCACTTTTACCGGCGAGCCTGAAGTCTGGGAAGCCCTGATCCAGCTTGTGATGATGCGAAAAAGAGGCGCAACGGGGGCAATTTACGCCTATGTAGAAATTGAAATTTTTGATCAGCCCCTAGAGTCCGATGAGGAATAAGCGAACATCTGTTCGATGACTAAAGTAACAAAATCGTTATAAAGATTTTGCCGAAAATGATTGCTTCCCTATTGCGTAGGGAGTAAGTTTTGTCATGTCAGAGGAACGAACGGAGAATCTGACGAAAGGCAAGAAAATGGCAAACACAACAACAGCAACAACAGCAAAGACAATTCGCGCAGAGCTAAAAGCAAAATTTCCTACATATAAGTTTCAAGTCCGCACAGTAGATTGCGGCGTTATCAATATCGGATACAACGGCGATAAGGAAATCCGTGCAGAAATTGATGCAATCGCTAACGCTTACGAAGGTTGGAACGAGTTTGCTACCCAATATGTTTTTGTTAATGCTTACGGCGCAATGAAGCAGGTGGCGTAATGACCAGCCTCAAGCCAATACTCCCAGACATTTATGTCCGCATCCTTGAACTCGTCAAAGAGGATCAAGCCATTTGCGAATGTATAACTTGCGATTGCGAAAGCACTACCAACCCACACTCCTACGGTTACGATTGGTGTGACGAGTGCCACGAAAATCACGGCGAGTGCAACATGGGAACTTGCCAACACTTTCGGTGCAACCCATGAACGCGCTACTTTGGATCGCAGTAGTTTTAACTTTATTCGCAATCTTTATGATTGCCCTAACTTTTGAGGAGCCTATTGAATGAAACTATTTTGCAAAGACCAGCATTGGAAAATCAAGAATAAACAACTTATTTTGGACACTCCTGAAGGGCAAGAGATTGTTCTAAGGATGCAAGCAGTTATTGAAGCCAAAACTCGTTTGGCAATTTATGACGAGATTTGCGCTCTTGATTTGACAACGCGCCGAAAGCAGATTGTTAAAAACGGGCTGGAGAACTCACTCCTTCAGCTTCAAGATATTTGCGCTCAAATTGCGATTGGAGAAAACAAATGACCTGTGATGAGGAAAAGGAACAAGCGTTGAAAGATTTACGCGCTCAGATTGTTAAAGACCTTGAGGAATTAGAAACGCCTACCGACATTTCAAGCGATTGGTACGCGGCATCTAAACGCACAAAGGCAGCAGCAATTTCAATAGCGAAATATGGTTTGCCACAATGAGAGCCACTTCCCTAGCCGTTTATCAAAAGACTCTGCCTAAATTTGGTTCTAATCGCGCTAAGGTTTATCAGTTGATTCTTGATAAACAGGAATACGGCGCAACGGATCAAGAGCTACAAGCAATCCTCAAAATGCCTGGCGATACCCTTCGCCCTACTCGCCTCTCATTACTCAAAGATGAATTGATTTATGACTCAGGCAAAACCCGCAAAAACCCCAACGGAAATGAGTGCATCGTTTGGCTTGCATCCGACATTAAGCAGATTGGATTATTCTAAATGCCCACCTATATCTGGCGTTGTAATGCCGATGCCTCAACTATCGAGATGTATCAGCAATTTACAGACGACTCAGTACCTAATTGCCCTGTATGCCAAAAGCCCATGAGCAAAGTTATTCAAGCAACACCGGCGCATTTTCGCGGTGGGGGATGGGGTGGCAAATGATTATTGGCCTTTCAGGAAAAGCCGGCGCGGGGAAAGATACAGTCGCCAATATCCTCGTTGAACATTATGGCTATCGCCGAGTTGCCTTTGCCGACAAGATTAGAGAGTGCCTGTTTGCTCTTGATCCAATCGTGACTGCTCGCGCCGAATACCCATTACACCTTTCAGAATACTTTGATGATTTCGGTTGGGAGCGCACCAAGCAACTTCCCGAGGTTCGCCGACTTATGCAGACTTTTGGAACAGAGGTAGGCAGAAATCTCATAGATGCTAATTTGTGGATTGAGTTGGCATTAGGCGATGTTGAGCCTGACCATAAAGTTGTTGTCACCGATGTTCGATTCCCCGATGAAGCTGACAACATTAAATGGCTATTCGGTGAGGTCTGGAGAGTTGAACGCAAGGTCGCGCCAATAAATAATCACATCTCAGAAACTGCTCTTGATGAGTGGGTGTTTGATCGCGTTATTGATAACTCAGGAACTATTTATGACCTTGAAGTAACTCTTGAAATGCTAATGGGAGCGATTAAATGACCTACACACCTAAACACACAACCGCCGAATACTTGGC
>Ga0214167_1000251_pt1 | contig 32602 bp, 53 predicted proteins | sample TroBogypolimnion_45_FD_153006 | JGI IMG/M metagenome (GOLD analysis project Ga0214167, IMG submission 153006) | Freshwater microbial communities from Trout Bog Lake, WI - Practice 18AUG2009 hypolimnion v3 | ecosystem: Environmental > Aquatic > Freshwater > Lake > Hypolimnion/Profundal zone ... | reverse complement strand
TCAGATTGCAGTGTTCATCATATACGAGTTTGGGATTTTCTATTACTGAATGCCACGGTCCGGGAGTGTGTTTACTCATTTCCTGATTTTCCTTACGTTGTTAAATTTGAATAGCGGTTGAATATCTTTTTTGAATACGTCATTGTAATTTACCGGCTCCGGGCATCTTTTAAGCGCGGACAATGTCATTATTGCGGCTTCTCGCCTCTCTTTTTCATTGAGAGGCTCTTCTATCATAGCGCGTAAAAATCTTTCGATAGTACATTCGTCCATGTCTACGCCATTATTAAGTAGATGTTGACGGATATCCGAAATGTTTATGGTGTTCACTCCAATTATTACAATCGTTGAACTCATTTTGTCACCTCAATTTCAACGTTCCAGAATCCCTGCTGCCCTTTGCATTGCTTAAATGGCAATTCCTTTGCTCCTGACAATATCCAGTGCTTGCAATCCGGCATTGCCCAAACGCTTTTTGAATCATCCATAATATCATCAAGATTAACGCTGCCGATAATGCCGCCAAATTCCCCCTTGGTTACCATGAAATTGCTTTCCTCTGAAATGCCAAAATGAAGTGCAACGTCTATTAAAAATCCTTGAAGATTATTGTCTAACAGCCACTGCATAGCGTCATAATCAAATGATTTTCCGGAATGAATCAAAAACTGACCGCGATATGGGGTAGTCCAGGTTCTGTTCTCAACATCTTTTCCGTGTAAAATTAAAAATCCCCACGGCGTTCTAAGCGACAGTGTTTTCATTGTGTTAATTCCTCTTTCATATTTTTTTGAAGTATCATCATTCTTTTTGCAAACACGCTAATAGTTACCTGCTCTGCTCCAAACATTTCTGCTCTCATCGCCCATTTTTGATTCAGATCAAAGTGCGGCCGCAATGGCGCTTTATTGTCCAGCCATTCGCGGGGAAGGTTTATCTTATCTGCGAATTCAAGCAATTCCTGTTTGTTGTCAGCAATCAAGTGAGTGGACTTACCCCACTTGGCCCCATGGTATCCGAGCGGATGAAATACTACCATATTCTTGTCTCCTAAAATTCAAAATTTACTTTCGGCTTGTTTATTTTTGTAACAGGTTCAATGCTGAGTATTTTGCGTCCATCAATTACTGCCCAGGCTTTTGCCTTGCCGGAACGGCGATTATCGGAGTTGACTGGCTTAGGATAGGCTTTTGAAAAAGCTTCTTTCCATTCATAGAAATTCTCTGGCAAGGGGGTAATTCCTAAAGGGAAAGCAGTCATCACCTTTATTGCCGCATCATTATTCTCATTGACTTGCCATTCATGTTTACTTTTGCGCCCGTTGATATAACACCACCAACCGGAATAGAATGGACATACATGCGGGTCATTGTAGAACGTCCAGACATAGACTGCAATTCGTTCCTCGTGAGAAACTGACTCTTCTCGCTTACAGGCAAGCTGCCGACGTTGCTTTTCCTTTTTGGCTTTGCCGACGTCTGCGTATGTCACACGCCGGCCATTGATGATATAAGCCACTCCGGGCGGTAGCTTGAACATGATTTTATGCCTCACAAATTTTGAATATCTATGGAATTTTCTTTTTCAACGATGCATTCGTCAGAACTTATCATAGTGATATTGCGTACCGTGCAAATACCGCCATAGTCACAGCCTGGAAGCAGTTCAAAAGATTCGCAATGTCCGCAAATCTTAGGTTCCGGAACGCCTAATTTTCGACGACATTCGCATGGATGATGCACTATTTTTTGACAGAACATGGATTTTGCCTCTTCCGGATGCATTGATTTAAACATTTCAAATGGCGATTTGTATGTCATTCTTTCACCTCAATTTTTGCGCATCTATCATTCAACTGCTCACCATTGCGCCCGATCTCATTGCAGACATCTTCCGCAACCGTACCGCTGATTGAGCCCATATCCAGCCAGAAAGCAAGGCGGCAACCGGCCTCTTCCGGCGTGGAGCTTTCAGATTCATATTTTTTGCATTGGTCGCAGTTATTTTCTTTCCATGTATCAAATTCTGTTCCATTGCTGAATGGCGTTATCTGCTTCATTTACTCACCTCGTGATTTTAAAATTATTGATTCTGCTTTTTTGAGAGCCTGTCGGTCATCGTCCGTCAGCGGAAACACGTTTGAAAACCTTTTTGCAATATCGTAAAGACATTCCACAGCTTCAGGTGCGGCGGCAACCATCGCGGCTATCTGTCTATGCTCCGGGTTCATCAGCGACACCGTGGCAATATGCAGATGATGATATTCGCTATTGTCCGCAACTCGGATCTTATTGCCGACCGTTTCCCATTTGTGATTCAGTATTGAGCTCATAATTTCACCATGTAAATGTTGGTTGTTTTACTGCTTTTTTTACTGCCGTAAAATCACAGACTACGATTTCACACATCGGAGATACGCCTTTCCAATCATTCAGATAGACAGACGTATCAATTCCGCAATTGAATTCAAACTCAATGCCAGTATCTTTTGAAAACTTCAAATACTTGTCATTTTCTCTCTCTTCGTAATTGCTGTTGCCTGAGTATTTGAACGGCGTTGACATCTGCGGCAGGATGAAACATCCCATACCTGCTATCTGCGAGGCAATTTTTATAACTGCATATTCAAAGCTTCCCTGTTTGGCAATATTTCCGAATGGCGGGTTGCTGATTGCCATTTCAAAGCCGCGCAGTGCCCTTACTTCATCGCTTAAAACGTCTGCATGTATCCAAGTCGCTTTCGGCAATATCTTTTTCCCGATTTCCAGATATTCGTCATTCAGTTCGACGCAGGTTATTCCCTCGCCATCACCATATCGACAGGCGGCAAAAGACAGCGCCCCGATTCCGGCGCAAAGATCAACGATCCTGCTGAATGAATTGCATTCGATAGCAAAATCCCTTGCCAGGACGACCGGCGTAAAGAACGCGCCAAATTTTGAAACGACGTGCGCTGCGTCCGGACAGTAGTTTTCCAGAACAAAAAACTTATCATCAATGCTCAACACATCCTTTTCCAGCAGCTTCAATGCCGCTTCATGCTGTTTAATTTCCTGTTTCGATAGTTTAGCCATAATTCCTGTTTCCTTGGTTTAAAATGTAAATGTTACTTTTTTAATTGGTTTGATCCAGAGACATTCTATCCGGATGCCGGAATAGTTGATCTGGAAAGTCTTCTGCTCTTTGCTCCAGCCCGCGGCCTCAAGCGGCTGATAGAGCGGCGAATCGTAACCGCTGATGATAACCATGCCCCGGAGCGACAGAATCAATTCAACCAGCCGTTTATGGTCTTCGTCTGAAAACTCAAAAGCGTACTGGTTCTTGTTTTTGTCCGTCCGGGTATGTTCGACGTAGGGCGGGTCCAGATAAAACAGCGTGTCCGGGTCATCCGTCCTCTCAATCAGGCTGAATGCATCCGTATTCTCGACAGTGACGCCGCGCAGCCGGTTGATGAATAAAGCCATATTATCCGGATACCGCGCCCAGTCATGCGACGGGATTGAATACCGTTTTTTGATGTCCATCCTGAAGCCTGACTGACTGTTGCAGTCGAACATTGATGTTGCGTTATAACTCATCAGCGAACGGATCAGCAACCGCCTGGCGCGCTCTATCGACTCATCGGATTTGTTATGGGCAAGGATATACTCATTCCGGCTGTATGGCGTTAACCGTATCAAGGTTTCCAGTCTTGATGATAATTGTTCATCCTGCAGGACTCGGTAAAAGTTGATTACCTCTTCATTCAAATCATTGATAGTTTCAGAATAACATCTTTCCTTTTTAAACAGCACTGACGCGGCGCCGGCAAACGGTTCAACGTATTGCTGATGCTGCGGGAAAAAACTGACGATCCACGGAGCCACGCGCCATTTACCGCCCAAGTATCTGAATAATGACCGTTTCATTTATTTACTTTTCTCGCTTTTCTTGCTTTCAACTTTTTTTGCTTCAATCGCCACCGGCAGCGTCCGGCCAGTCTTCAGGTTGATGTAATACCCGCGAATGTCCAGCCCGCCGTGACGAAACAGCGACCAGAGTAATTGCAGGGCGCAAGTGGCCACTGTCTGGTTGATGAAGAGCTCCTGACTGCCGAGAGCTTCAGCCAGTGAGCAGCTTGGCGTATTGTCTTCTTTGATGTCCGCAATCAGATCCGGGCAGGTCTCCCAGGGCATGGGAAGATTGTTCTTTTTATTTTTGAAACTTTCTTTATAGCCAAGCAATACCTGACCATAATCCGCGCCATTGCCGCAATCGAGATAATAGCAATCCCTGACTATTCTATATAACACACTTTTTATGATTCGTCTGGATTTGCGCGAATCTACACAGCCAATGACAATATCTGTGTGGCGCTGGGTTAAATAATCCTTGTCAACATTATGAGGATATGCCTGCCATTCCAGATTATAAGCAAAATTCAACCGCTCGATCAATACCGCGGCTTTATTGCGTCCAAGGTCAGAGCCATAATACAACTGCCGCCCAAGGTTTGACTTGGATACTGTATCGCCATCCGCAAGCGTGACGCTCAAACCGTATGGATGTCCGCATTTAAGCATGGCAAGATGCAGCCTGGCCAGTCCGTGCGCAATCTGAGAGCCGGTACCGCCCGCGCCGATCACGACAATCCGGATTGTGTTTTTTAGCATTTCAGCCGGCAGAATATGCTTGAATAATGTTTTTGTATTTTTAATCATTGCATAAATCCTTTAGTTTTTTGTCTGATTTGGTCAAAAACTCGACCGGAAATTTTTCCGGGGCTCTGGATGATGCCATATATCTCCACAAGGCATCGTGTCCGCCAGTGTAGGTTATTTGCAAATCCGCCGCAGTTGCGTGGGTAAAGGCGCTGTCGAAAAGCAGCCGTTCATTGTATTCAATTTGAGACGGCGTGAACTTGCATGATTTATTTCCTCCGGGCAAGCAGATTCGTCCGTCTTTGTAAACATTCCAGAACGGCGCAATCAGCAACGGGGTATCTGCATCCGGTCGCCGCGAATGTTCCAGGGCATAGACGAACATGCCGGCAGAATTTGCTTTGAATACCAGCGCCGGCCATGTTACTTCTTTCCCGCTCAATGCCGATACTTTTTTATTGGATGTTTTAAAGAAAATGTTATCTTTATGTTCCGGCTTCCACCAGATAATAGCTCCGGCCGACAATGCCAGCAGATTGTCTGACATCAAGGTAAGTTTATTGTTATCGTGATCTGACAGCATTGCGATTAGTTCCGCCAGGCGCTGCCGGTTAATAGGGCGCCCTGATTCCAGCTCTCCGGAATCACGATTATAATTATTGTTCGTTACCATGCACTGACCATTTTCATCTTTATAGATCAAAAGAGCCTGGTCCAATTCCAGTGTACAGCCTTCATATTCACTGAGAAATGCTTTCATTTCCGCTTTTTTCCTTTTTAATTATTTCTTTGCTGATATTTGCTAGCTGCGTCAATATCCTGACCAGTATTTCCATAGATTTAAGCCATGTTTCAAAAATAGACTTGAATAACTGCGGAACGGTCTGTCCTTGCGGATCCAGAACTATTTCAAACATGAAATATCCCTGCATCGGATTCCATTCGTTGGATATCTCATTTTCGATATCGTCATAAAAACGCAGCATATAATCATCTTCATCTTTTTCAACCCAGCGCAAAAGTATGCCAGGGATAAAGCCGGGCGGATCCGGGAAGTGGAATTTATAATCTTCCAGCAGCCGTTTCCACTCAGCCCTGCAATCATGCAGCATATTCATATCCGCGATTAATTCTTTCGGTCCTTTGCCATTCCATGTGCCGAAATCATCGCCGATGTCAAGCGACCATTTTGGAATCTGCTTTTTAAATTCCCTGTCAATTTCACTTTCTTCTTTGTTGGGTTCTGATTCTGCATTGTACTCTGACAGTAAACTGACATCATGGCCTGCATCGCGGGCCATGTCCGGAGTAAAAAGACTGATTATTCCCTCTGTTTTCAGGCATGTAAGAATGTCCCGGCCCAGTCCGCGTTTTTGTTTTTGAAACATGGTCAATGCCGGTCCGACAAGGAAACTGCGGCGGAAGTCCTGAATGCAACTTAATCCGGCAAAATTATTGTCGCCGTATTGCGGCTGAACATACCCGCCGTTGTCACAATCCATAATTGCCGATGTTTCATTGTCGATGATTAATTTATATCCGAGCTGGTTTGATGACGGGAAAAACTCATTCGTCCAGCGTTCCAGCGCTTTGATTGTCTTGCTGTTATCGGTCTTCCGGAAATGATGCGGGATAATCTTTTGCAAGAAAGTTTCCAGGCGGTCAAGAATAAGGCTTGTCGCCGGGGCTTCTTCCGGAATCCGTACTATCTTCGGCAACGTTAAGGCAATACCGGATAAACCGGCAAACGGCTTGTAATTACCGGCAGTTCGTCCTTGCTTTCCGCCTTCCATATTTCCAACGCCTGAACGAGCGCATTTCCGCATCTGTCCGTTTCGTCGTCCATTGGCGGCAGCGGAAACTTTTTTACTTCCAGTTTTTTTGATTTTTTCATTCATTGCAAATTCCATATTTATGGGGATTGTTACATCCACCGGTTAAATATCATCAGCCTAAAGTTCCGGTCTGAATTTTAAACGTATAGACGTTTTTATTATTGGTCAGTGTCGGCCCCTTAATCCCGGCGTTATTCAGTTCCGGATACTGCCCGGCGTAAAAGTCACGTACCTGGGTAGTGGTCATTGATGCGTCCGGATCCGGCAGGGTCATGCCGTTGAAAGTGAAAGCGCGTTCGAGTTTGTCAGTTTTCTTAGCCATGATGTAAAATTCCTTTAGGTTGGTTGGTTAAAATTCAAATGTGGCTTGTTTGACTGGCGCGGCTGCCGGAACTGCCGGAACTGCCGGAACTGCCGGGGCGGGTTCGATAGCTCCCGGTGGAGTATTATCGCTCTGTTCTTTGCAAGAAGGACACAGATAAACTTCCGGCCAGACATCGCCCTCTGATCTGACGGTATTGCAACCGCGGCATTTATGCTCTTTAATTTCCGGAGCTTCAGTCAGCTTACCAATATCCGGCGCCGGCTGTCTCTCTCCTAAGTTTTTATCTTTTACTTTTTCCGCGCCGGCAGTGTCGCCCTCTTCATCCGAATCAGCCTCTTTCACCGGTTCCGGCTTCTTGGCCAGTGCGGCGACGAAATACGCATTCAGCCCGGCAAGCTGCGTCTCGATTTCCGCGATTGCGCCCTTTGCGATAAACGGCGCGATCTTGTCAGTGCCAGCGCCCTGGGGCGCGATGCCAAGCAGATAACGCTCTGCCGTCAGATACGTGAACGCGATGTTCACTTGTTTTTTGGCTTTCGCCAGTTCGACCAGTTCTTTCAACATGTCTCTGTCTCCTGTTTTTGGTTTGGTTTCGGTTATTAAAAATTCCAGCCTTCTTTTGGCTGAAATAAATCTGCTGGAACGGCAGGGCGAGGCACTATTTCCAAATTCGGAAAATTACGCTCTGCCGGTACTTCATGAATTTTACGGCAGTGAACATAACAGGCTCGCAGTTTCCCGGTCTTAGTCCGGACTGCATGACGCGGAACAAAAGTATTTTCAAAAAATTTCACCGGTACAACTTTATTGATAAACACGCCATGCGTAGACCACATCCATTTCTGAATCAGTGAGAATTTTGCGGAATCGTTATACATTGAGAACACGCCCTTGACATCAATCCAATATTCGCGGTGATCCGGACTGAATAGCTGGTGATTTATCCGTTGCAAATCAGGAGTGGCTTCAAACATGAAATCGGCCGTATAACAACAATCCTGCAGCAAGTGTCTTTTCACTACTTTCGTTTTAGTTGCCAGCGGCTTGCGGACATATACCGCAGCAGCCGGCGCTAATTCAAAGGGTTGCGGATGAAACTGGAAAGTTGAAATCAAGCCATGACTTTTTGCCTCTTCCAGCCATTGAAAAAACTCGATCTCTTCATAACTGTCAAATTCCATGCCGTTGTAATGATGTTTTTTTGCTTCTTTCATATACTCCATCCCTTAGCTTGAATTTGAGGTTTCAATACCTCTGGTTTTACCGGAATGTAGCGGCCGGATTTTGTCCAGCAGACCGGGCATCCCATGCCGAAAGCTTCTTTGCGGGTTTCTTCGGCAGTTCCGGTCCAGCCGCATTTGTTACATTTATGTTTCATCGTTTTAAATTCCCAGAATATCGGCCAAAATGCCGATCGCGGTTTCGTATAGATTCCAGTCACCTTTGGCCAGTTGCGAAATATCACGTTTTACACTTTCATACACCCGGTAATCAGAACATCCGCGATGGCGCCGCCTGCACTCTTCCAGCAACGCGGTCATTGACTTGTTGCCGATTGCTCCAATCCTGACTGTGATGTTCATTCGCATTGCTTTTTCTCCGGGTTTAAAATTGAAGATGTAGCGGTAACTGCGGCGGCTGATCTTCTGATTTCATGGTTTTCTTGCCGTTTTCCGATTCTGCAACTGCGGTATAGGTTCCGGTGGCGAAGTCCCAGGCGAATACCTGTTTACCGAGCCGGCCGATACCTTTGCGTTTAACTTTTTGGACATGAACTTCGACCGTATTCCCGGCATTCTTATCTTTGAACGCCCGCCATAATGACAGGCCGTTATCGGCTTTATTGCGCCAGTTTGCAGATCCGGAAATATCGTACAGGCTCGGTACCGGGTATTCGTCTTTGCGGTCATCCTTTTTCAGCTTCGTCGGATGTGCCACCACACAGACCCAGACTTCATGCATCCGGGCAAACGTCCGGAGACGGCCAAGAAACAGCGAGATATACTCTGTCTCGCTCATCCACGCCGGGCGGGTATGCTCCAGTTCGTTGTATGGATCTATCACCAGCGCTTTGATGCCGTACCGGGCCACACAGACCCGCGCCGCCGTGATAATATCTTCCAGGCTGGCCGTCTTATCCTCTTCCGGAATCAGCGGCTTGATGTTCTCTGAAGCAAATGCCAGGGCGCGTTCAAGTTCCTCTTCTGTCATCCGTATTTCTTTTTTACCGAAAAACGGCTTGCCGATAATTTTTTCCGCGAAATTCTGAAACAGATTCTCAACCGGCAGCATTTCCGGGGAAAACAGTCCAATTTTCCATGAGTGCAATTTGATGGCGTTTATCATCAAAGCATGCACCCATTCACTTTTACCGGACATCGGGATGCCGGTGACAATATTCAGCGAACCTGGTTGCAGGGTGAACGTCTGGTCAAACTCCGGCCATCCGGTGGACAGGCCGCGGGGATTGCCTCTGGTGTACAGCCGCATGATGTCAGCTTTGTACTCCGCAAAATCCCGCAATCCGGGCACTGGCGCCGGTCTGGCGGTCTCAATACACTCCCGGACGGCTTCCGGGCCATGTTTCATCAGCACATCATTGATGTCTTTGCAATCGGACGGATACCGCGTCAGATAGCATTTCTCCGGGCCTATCCGCGACAGCAGCTCTGTCTCAAGTCTCAAGCCGGGCGCGTCCTTGTCTGTTACTAGAATCACGCGGGATGCATTGACAAGAGCATCCAGACAGTTGACGACGCACTCCAGTTTGCCGTCAGCGCTTTTATCCTTTTCGTTTGGCGCGCCTTTGTCCACCGAAACCGCAGTCAGGTAATCGCACTCGATCAAAGTCAGCGCGTCGATTTCGCCCTCGGTGATATAAACCACATCCGCGCCGGCAATGCCGTCGAAATTCCAGAGACACGGTTCCGGGTCTTTCTCCTGGGACATGTTTTTCCGGGCATCGCGATATTTGACATTGACAAGTTCACCGCCCCGGAAGTACGGGAAAGCCATGCAAATAGTATCGTCTTGGACTCCTGGGAGATAATGGACGCAGGAATAAACCTTTGCCGACCGGAGCGTATTAACCGATATGCCGCGTTTGTGAAACCAGCCGGCCACTTCCGGACTGATGTCCGGCTGTGCCGGTATTGTGTCCGCTGCAGGACGGCGGTAAACCTTGCGTTCCGGGACTGGCTGGCTGTGATCATCAAGCGATCCATTCCATCCGCAGTGGTGACAATGCCAGATTCCGCTGTCGCCATTCACCGACAAACATTTTTCATGCTTGTTTTTCCGGGTATGGCTGCACTGCGGACATTCTGCCTTGCGGTCGCCGCTAAATTTATCCGGCAGGTCAATTCCGAAATCGCTGAAATTTTTCATTAGAGAACTACTCCGTTTCCGAACTCTTCGTTATCATCTTCATCGGAATCGCCATCTTTGCGCCAGAGCTTTGGATCTTCACTGTAACATCCGTCCTTGAACCAGTTCTCGGAATTGACAATGTACTGCTGCTCTTCTTTTGTCCACTTGGCTACTGACTTGGCATAAAGCTCTGTCTGATCTTCCAGAAACTTAATCGCCTTGTCAACGGGAATATTTTTTTCAATTGCCCTGTTGATGGCGGCAATAATTTCAAACTGGGTTCGCTGTGGTTTTGTCAGACGCGGATGCTTTTTGGATATTCTTTCTGCCGCCAGAATTATTTCTTTTGATGGGGATATTTTTTCGCCTTGTGGTTTTGGATTATTACCCGCGTTATCTTTGTCTTTATCCTTATCTTTATCTTTGTCTTTATCCATAACAGTTAATGAACTGTTAATGAACTGTTCATAGATTTTTATTAAATTTCTCTTTTTAAGAATTTCTATGACTGATTTATGAGCATTGACGGAAGGATTAAGGGTTGCATATTGAAATTCCACAAAAGCAGGAATAAACCATTTTTTACCATTGTCAAAAACATGTATATAATTGCTTAATTCTGAATTTACGACATTGCTGTCTATTTTTTCTCCAATTCTTATTTCTGCAACATCTAATTCAACTTCCCATATTCCAGCATGGTCGCAGTTGTCAAGAAGATATAAAAAGAACAATTTATTAATCGTCGATAAACTTTTAAATGATTCTTTTTGCCATTTTTGATTATCGGTAAATCTTTTCGCCATTTTATCGCTCCAGGGCCTTTTTACATCATGCCCGGGATGACCTTAGAGAGGATTAACTTAATGTTGCCGGATCGGCGAATTTATGCTCTTCGGCATGCCCTGATTCAAGGATACAGAACTGAACTTCGTCTTCGTGCATGTGCTTGCAAAGATTCAATCCATGCTTGCCCTCATGGCCTTTGTTGTGGATGCACTGCAGGCCAATCTTTTCATGGATAAACTCGCAGCGCTCCGGAGTGGCAGGCGCTGTCGGCACTTCTTTTGCCTTGCGCGGCTTTCTGGTCTTTTTCTCTGCTGCCGGTTCCGTGGATCCACCGGTGCCGCCTACCGGATACAGCGTGGATTTAACTTCAGCGATGAAGTCGTCACGGTTCTGATCGTTTGACATGATAGCGGCCGCAACCTCGCCATTGCTTCCGTCAACGAAATCAAGCCATTCCTGATAGCTTCCCCAAGCGCTTTCAGAGGCGAAATACTGGTCAAGTTCCGATTCAACCAGTTGCAGCGGCTCTTCGCCTTTTCCGCATACCCGGGCATAGAAGCTGTCTTTGTCAATTGCGGTAACTGCATCGCCGCTGCCGACCAGCTTCAATCCTGACTGCTGGTTTACGGACGCATCTTCCGACGATCCAGCCAGCGGCAAAGAAAGCTGTTCCGTTTTGGGATTGTACGTCACCGGCTCAACACTGAAACGCTGCGAAATTGTTTTTTTCCAGTCGATCCAGCCGCTGAACAAAAGCTCTTTGCCATCCCAAGTGATTTCAACCCGCAACGGAACTGTAACTTGACCTTTGCCGCCGTCCGTTTCGGACTGCACTTCTTCCACTCTGCCAATAATCACGTCTGCGTGTTCCTCAAACAGTGCTGAGGCCGCCGTAGACATGATTTTACCGCAGTCTTTAATCTGCTGTTCATTCATCTTTTGTATCTCCTTGTTTTTGGTTATGCCCCATAAGAGGCGGTTAATTTTAAAGGTGAGCCTTTTCTCAACTTGCTCAGGTTGCTTTGTTGGGAACTGGCGGTGCTATTAGGTGCTTTGTGTAATTCCTATTTTTTGCATATTATCGAGTTTCCGGTGGCATGGGCGGCAAAGCCAATAAACTCGCAGCGCTTGCGAATAATCAGGATGATGCATTTCAATGTCCTGATTCGTTCCGCAGAAATGACAAGGTTCTTTTTTAAGCCTGCCATCTGCCAATGCTCTTTCGGCATTCTGCCTGGCATTAGATTTTTCAGGATTTGTCATTCTTTCTTTCCTCAGATACCTAGTTCTTAGCTCAATACGATGCGGCTGGTTACTACGCTGGCGATCATATTCACGATAACTCTGAACGTTATTTCTCCTGTTGAATATTGCATCTGCTTTTGTGCATTCGATGCACTTGTTTAAATGTCCGTCAGCCATTTTGAAATGTTTATAAAAACGGTCCATCGGCAATACTCTTTCACATTTAAAACATTTTTTAGTCATAGTATTTACCTAAAACGGAATGTTATCTTCGTCATCGTTGCCGGGATACGGTTCTTGCGGTATCGGCGGTACTTGGCGACTGCCGCCAAACCCGCCGTTGTCCGGCTGACGGTTTGCTGGTGGACGTTGCGGCGGTTGCTGGTATTGCTGGCGCTGCTGCTGAGGCGGCGACTGCTGATCTTCATAGCCGTTGCCATCGCCGCTGTTATCCTGCTTATTTCCGAGCAGGATAACTTTTTCGGCAACAATAATCATTTTTGAGCGCTTTGCGCCAGTGTCTTTGTCCTGCCAGCTTTCCGTCTGCAATCTGCCTTCGAACATTGCCGGAGATCCTTTGAAAAGATACTGTCCGCAGATTTCCGCCTGTTTTTCCCAGACGGTGATTTCAACGAACGTGGTTTCGTCTTTGTCGCCGCTTTTGCGGTTGATTGCCAGGCTGACGTTTGCGACTGCCTTGCCTGCTGACGTGTAACGGATTTCCAGATCGCGGGTCAAATTGCCGATCACAATAACTTTGTTGAATGCCATGCTTTTAACTCCTGATTAATAATTGACTTCATTCGGCAACGGGATGTAGAGGCTTAAATACTCACTCGCCCATTGCCGTATTTTGGACAGGTACTCTTCAAACTCAACGGTATTCAGATCACTGGTTGACCGGGTTATTTGCAGCCGGCCATGCTTGGGAAGAAAGAGCCGCTTGAGTTCACCGTGCAGCTCTTCGCGTTCCCAGCTTTGCCGGTAGCCGCAATGATTAGCAATAAGTTCAATTACACATCCCCAGTAATAACCATTTTGATTGTTGGAGCGGTCTTTGCTTTGAATTTTGATTATTACTGAAACCGGCTTATTCTTGCTCTTCAGGTTCATTAAGTGCTGTTTGTACTTCTGAACGTCATCAAAAGACAGTTCCAGATTATCGGTAATTGTTGCTGTGAATTTTGTATCCATGGCTTACTCGCTGACCAAACCTTTGGCCTGCATATCCTTGAACTGGTCACAGAACGGCGCGGCCGCACAATAAGCGCAGCGCTTAGCCATTCCCGGACGTACTTCAACGCTAAGCGCTGGATCACCGCTAATGAAGGCGTCTGCTTCTGCCTGAGTGGAACATACCTTTTTAGCTTTGATATTGCCGCTCTTCATTACAGCGTAAGTGGTTTCCGTAGACCAGAGCTCTTCAGCGGAGCATTGCGGCAGTTCATCGAAGGCCTGTTCGAATACTGACAGACGGCCGACGATGTAAGCCTCTGTTTCTTCCAGCGACATCAGGGAATAGCGCTTCTGGGCATAACGCAGCGCCGGGTAGTCCGGCGAGGAACCGGCTTTTGATTTGCTCCAATCAGTAAACATGAAATCAATTACGCCGGTATCTTTTAATTCAATGTCGTTATGGTGCAGAATCAGGCGATAGATAGACATCTGCTTGATAAAATCATCATCCTTGCTGCCGTAGATGAAGCCCCAGACAGATGTAGATTTGAAATCGTGGATTTCGTTATCCAGAATCAGGTCAGGCTTGCCGCTGATCCGGTAGCCGCCGATGTCCGCAAAGTAGCGGATTTCCTGAATCTGCCCCATCAGGACAACTTCAAACGATTCATGGAGCGCGGAACCGTACCGCAGGGCAATCAGATCAGCCACGTCAACGGAAAGCTCGGACTTGTGCTGGTGACCCAGAACATAAGCACGGGCCGGTTTAAGCAGCGTAGTGGTGGAAATGGCTGAATCATCATAATCGTAATCATCATGCAGCAGCCAGGCGACAATGTATTCGGGGAGGTTGTGTTTGTTGGTGTAATTCATAATAGCAAAAATCCTTATATTATTGGTTTGGTTGTAGATTACTGAGCAAGGCCGCAATCTTGAAACTTGGCAAGATTGGCGGAAATCCATGCCTTGGTATGTCCTGGAAGATCATTGACGCTGGCGACATTGGCGGCGTCAGGCTTCATTTCCTTGAAACGGATCAAGACTTTGTCCGGGTCCATATTGAATTCAGCCATTAACGTTTCTGAAAACACCGAACCGGTTGCCGATTGCGGTGGAGTTGCTGGACGGGACGGAGCAGCCGGGCGGCGGGGCGGTTGAGGTTGTGGAGATTTGGGATCGGGCAATTCTTCCGTGCGGCTGTCCGGATCAATATCTGATTTTGTGGATATGTGGAATAACTTCAACTCAAATCTTTTAAGCATTTCGGTTACAGCCTGTCCAACGGATTTGCCGCCTGTGTCTTGGTCTGCTCCAACAAATTTGCGTTCGATAGAATATCCGGTTTCGGTATCTATGAGCATCATGGAGCCTTTGACAATCGTGCGGATCGTGGTAGTTGGTTTTCCGGACGCGTTTACTCCGGCATGTGCAGTTTCAGTAATGTCATGCACTTCCGGAATAATTGACAGCTTATGTTTTACCAGATATGTCCGGAGCATTGCATTGACCTGTTCATATCCAACATAATCATAGCCGCTGTGCTTATTATGCCCCTCGGCCTTGACCTGTCCAATCTCTTCGCCGAGCGCAATAATTTTGCTTGCCAATTTTGCGCAAAGAGACATTTCTTCTTGACTTTTCAATTCTAACATGTTACATTTCCTTATTCTGTTTTTGGTTCAGCCCTGCTCATTACAGGGCTTTTTTATTTTGTGGGTTCAAACTTCTTAGTGCTTCAAATACTTCGACCGGATTCTCTATCACTTCCCGCCATGCGCAATTATCACAGCCGAACGGACAAATTGTCGGCCAGCCGCCGTCTTCATCGTTGACATTTATTTCGCAGGGAGTAGAACAATTCTGATTACTGCATTGCCACTTCATTTTGCCACCTCTGCCGTTGCCACGAATGCCACAAAGCCGACGAATATCACGAACCATGCGATATAGTGCCATGCCGGGGCCGGGATGCTTTGCGACGGGTCGAATACCGGACGGGAATACTTTTTCATGCGCGGCCCGAAACTCATTACCGGACTGAATACCGAACGCTTGACCATTGGCGAGTAAGTAGCACAATTCACCAGCCCCGCGCTGCATGAGCCCCGGTGATTGCATTTGACGCATTCGGTTTCGTTTTCCTGCGGAAGAGCCCATCTGAGGAGACGCATAATCATTTTTGAAGATTCCTTTATTTTTGATTTTTCTTTGAGTTATGCTATTTTCTATTTAGCGGCGACATTAACCACGGAGGCATTATGACCGATAAAAACAACTCTATCCTGATTGCGGCATCCCGCATTTATGCGGCAACCCTGACTAATCCTGAACTTGCTCCCCATGATACTGAAACTTTTGACCATTGTTTTAAAGCTCATTTTAAATCTATTCTCCATCAGACTGCCGAAGCTTATAAAGAATTTGTGAAGGAAACCGATACCGTAAAACCAGATTAAAGATTAACGTTTAATACCGCCGCCGCTCCTTTTAGTATTCCCTTGCTCAAATTCATGCCAGGGCGCTTGCTCTGGATTTCCATGATTACCGTTGTGACTTTGTCAATCCCCTCGATAATCAAACGCTTCTGTGTTTCATCATGCTCTGTCGTTTCTTTTTCTTCGTTCATTTTCTCACTTTCCTTTTTTAGTTGGGGTTGATTTGTTTTTCAGATTCAACGAATTCGCGGACCTGGGCAGCGGTGAAACGCCATGACGTGCCAATCTGGAAACCCTTAAGTCGTTTGCTTCTGGCAAATGCCCTGACCGATTCCGGATGTATCTGGGTTATCTCCGCTACTTCTTCAACGGTTAGATACTTCGGCAGGCTGATCCGCTCCGCTATCGCCGCCCCTATCGCTACCGCCAGTTCTTGTGTTTCTGCATTCATGGTTAATTACTCCTGATTGAATTATTCTGCTTCCGGGTGTACTGTTTCCCCGCTGTTGCCGGGAGAGGAGACTGATTATGAGTAAAGAAGCTTTTGTTTGTGAAACTGTTAAAGAAGTTCTCGTTGAGATTGCTAAAGCCGATAAAAGCATATTCACTCGCGAAACACAGGGAGCTGGATGTCGTAATCTTGACGGGATAGTTGACAGTCTGGTTCAATCTCTTTGTTCCACGTATGATAAGCATTTTAAGTCCCCAAGAATTAATTAACTTTTAACGACTGAATCAAATCCGGCAACGGCATTCAGCGCCTCAATGACGGCGCAGCGGTCACATGCCATGGTCATGTCATACTTACTCTCAAGCTCCTCAGTGAATCTTGCCGCTTCCCTCAGGATTTCCGGCTTGCTGATTCTCGGGAGTTCTTTCTTGGCGGCGGCTTTCTTTTTCTGTTCTACTGTCTTCTTTTCCATTTCTTCTTTCCTCCTGATTAGTTGAATTATTGAGTTACTTCAAAGGTTTCAAACAAGTCCGGCTGGTCCGGATGCTGAAGCAGCAGAGAAACATGCTTGCCTCTGTCGCCGGAACAGAAATAGCCGCGCCTGAATCTCCATTTTTCCTCGCCGGTTTTTGCGGACACATCGCCGGGCTTGCCGACTGGACGAAAAAAGTTCAGCAACTGGTTTTCTGTTCTAACCGCTGACAGCTCCGCGCATTTTGCTTCGATGCGTTTTTCCTGTGCTTCGAGTAAAGCATTGATCACACGCCTGCCATGTCGGCATTCGGGGCAATGTACGCGCCGTTCTTGCGGATGGAGGGTAATACTTCCGATGTTACCCATTTGCGGAATTTATTCGCTTCCGGTTTGGATGACTGGAATATCAAGGCATAAAGACCGGATTCATTGACAGCAACCATGTTCTGTTTGCCGCCATGGGTGTCCACGGAAATGGACATCCTTTCGTCCGGTTCAAGTCTTCTGTTGATATAGTCGCGATATTTGGCGATTCCAAGAACAGTGCAAACGTCTTTTGCAACAAACCATACTTTCCCTTCCTGTTGAATCATCCGCACCGCGTGTTTCTCGAACTCTCTGATAATTAGATCCATAATACTCCTCCCCTATTTGACCGTTATTGTTATAGACGGTTGCGGACTGGTCAAGACATAGCCGCCGCCGCGTGACGGCGCTACCGGCTCACGGTATTCACGGCAAAGTTCCTCGAACGATACGCCAAGTATCTGGCAGATCGCATAGTGGTATTTCACCGGAACAGCTTTAGTTCCGCGCTCCCAGTTTGATACATTTGGTTTTTTAATTCCCAGCTTTGACGCAATTTCTTCTTGGCAAATGTTCTTGCTTTTTCTGATACATGTAAACTTGTTTGGATTGATTTTCATTGCCATTATCCTGATCCTCGCTTAAATGTTTTTATTTGTTTTTCTTTGTCTTTTTGGGAAAAAAAATTTCTGCAAAATTATTCTTACGGCAATACTTTCATTTCCCCCGTACTCTTCATCGGCAAGTTTTTTTATTCTTTCCCTGACCTCGTCGGTTACTCTGACCCCCATAAATTTTTTTTCTTTTGTCATCTTACAGAACCTTTGTTTGTTTATTGTATGATGCTATGCTTGTATTATAATTTGTTTCTGTTTGTTTTGCAAGCGATAACACAAAAAAAAATTAAAAATAATTGACAAACTAAAAATTTGAGGTTATATTGTTTTATAGTGTAAAACAAAAAAGCGAGGCATATTATGATTATCAGCCCGACCAAACTTAGTCACATTAGAAAAAGTAATGGTATCTCACAAGAAGAGCTTGCGTCAAAACTTGAAATCAAAAAACCTAATATTTCAAACTGGGAGCGCGGCACCAAGGCTGTGCCAGTGAAATACCATCAAAAAATATGCGATATTCTCGGCGTGTCCATAGATGAATTATGCGAAAAAATCTATAATGCCCCGGTCGTCCAAGGAAAAAAACAAATACCGCCGTATAGGGTTAGCAGTATCCCGGTTGTGGGAACTGCCCAGGCTTTGAGATTTGACAGAACTCTGGAATCATTTGATGACTTTCTGAGCCATGGCAGCAATGCGGTTGGAAAAGCTCCTGTGATAAGTTCAATGGGATCTGAAGGAATGGCGGCACTATGGGTAGATAAGTCTATTGCCAATACCACTTATCCGGCTGGCACAATTCTTTATTTTAATTATTTACAAAATCCCCAAGATGGTTCAAGGGTAATTGCTAAATTAAGAGATAGGCAAAAACTTACCTTTAGATTGTTTTCAAAAAATAAAAAGACAGGACTTATTGAATTAGCATCATTTAATAATATAAACGAAGAGCCGATTCGTTTTAGTAGTCCAGCAGATAACCCCTTTGAGTGGATATTTCCTATAAGATATTCACTCAGAGATGAAACAATGATGGAGAGATTTTTTGATCCAAAACATAACGGCGGCTGGATAATTAATTAAAGTCATTAGAGAGACAGAAACAGGAAACATCTGCACCAGGCAAGTATTCCAGCATTAAAAGAAACCCCTGAGAATGCATTCAACATAAAATAGGAGGTATCCAATGAAATGTGTAGTATGCGGAAAAGAAACCGGCAGCAAAAGGAAAACCTGTAGTGAAAAGTGCCTTAAATCCATTCAGCGCCAATCAGGCATAATCGGCAGAGGGGTAGCAATAGACAGGAAAATAGGTAACTCTAATCCTATTAAAGAACCTAATTTTGACGAAGACGGCGAATAGCAGTCTCTTTATGATTAACAAGCCCTTTGTGTAAACGCTTATAGGCGAGTATTGCTATAGTTGTAGGATCGTGATTGTTTTCATCGGGCATTTTAGCTAATTTGTCGCATAGGTCAATGCAATGATCCAGACCGGCGAGGAATCCGGCTTGATAATCCGGGGAGTATTCTTTCAGGTTTTTCATATGGCCTCCATAGTTGGTAATACAATTGTAATACCGGAAACGTAAAAAGCAAATGAAAAGTAATACAAAGTAATATTATGGCATTAATTCAAAAGAAAAAAGACGGCAACTATTACGTTGTCTATAAGCTTGACGGCCGGCAGGTATGGAAAACTACCGGCACGGCGGTCTATGCCACCGCCAAAACTGCTGAAGATACGCTTTTGGGTAAAGCCGCCGAATCCCGTCTGCATAATAAGTTGTCATCATTATCCAAAAATCAAAGCTATTTACTTTTTTGCTGATTTAGGATTGTTTTTAATTTTTCTCCTTGCCGCCGCAATCAAGATATCCGCAAATGCGTCGGCAGTTTCTTCTATAGCTGAATCAGGTATCCTTATTTTGATATCATTTGATTTTATTGTTTCATTGGGAAACGCTTCGGGCCGACCATAGATATTTTCTACAAGACGGCGCAATGCCTTTTCATTTTCCTGAGACATTGGGCTATACGTGTAAGTAAACTTGATTTTAGTTTCTTTACTACTCATGATAATTCCTCCCGTGGTTAAAAGTTAATGGATATTATTAATATCGCACAATAACTTATTTTTTGCCAAAATGTTAATTTTATGCTTTGCTTGACAAATATTTACTGCGTATTATATTAATTATATGTTAATTTTATGCTATAGGTAAAAATATGCTAAGTATAGTTATAATTCAGGTTGATAACTCCCAGGACAATACTTATCTATACGCCATACTTGTTTTCATCATATTTATCTATTTTATTGAAATAATTACAGACAGGAGAAAGCGGCCATGAATTCTTTGTTAAATTACCTAACAAACAACCCCTGCGCGCGCACGTCTTATATACGCGGGGGCACACGTTCTTATTGGTATTTAATACATAATTAAGGGCAATATGAAGAAAACGGCAAACACAGGCGACAATATCAGGGAATGCTACGGCCTGTATTATAAAAAGCTGGACAAATGCCTAAAATGTAAATATTCTGAACACTGTCGCGCTGCGAGAAATCCCGGTCTCATGGTAGATGTGGGCACGTCCTTTGAGAAAGTAGAATACTCGGAAGAGATTGCCGAAATTGCCACGGAAGGCGTTGCCAGTATTCCGGAAGCCATTGACCAGCCAAAGGAAAAGAAAATCTACACCAAAGCCGATTTGCTTGAAGTGATCTCATTCCTGGTCTGTCTTGATCCTACCACCTTGGGAATTCTAAACGCTAAATTTTCTAATCCTGATGTTCAATTTTCAGAAATAGCCAGAGAGCAGGGCGTAAGCCGCCAGGCGATTCATAAGTTGGTTCTTTCCCGCTGCGAGGAAATCCCGGAACTGGCCCCATTACTCAGGAACCGCAGGCGCATGATGGAATGCGAACATTTACGCCAGAAAGCAGAAGCCGACAAAGCCGAAAGCAATTTTATCCCGCTACAGGCAAAACCAAAAGCATTGTCATTTAAGGAGGCAGTATGTCAAATCAAATCCCGGATGTCAGAAAACAGATTGAACAAACCCGTGCAACCCTCGCAATACTCGAAGAGATTGACGAACTTGACACGGAATTTAGACTTATCGAGACTGAGTATCTTCAACGGCGCAAGGCGCTATCAGACAAGCTGACCAATACTGACAAAGCATCCTGAGTTTACACACTGCTTTATATTAAAGGAATAGTGATTTTATGGCAAAGTGTAAATATACAGATGATTTCCCGCTGTTGGCTGAAGGCTATGCCAGACGTGGAATGATAGATGCAACAATAGCCGAAAAGCTCGGTATTTCTGTCGAGACATTCTATCAATATGTTAAGCGCTATCCTGAGTTTTCTGAGTCCCTAAAGCGTGGCAAAGCTCCAGTTGACATACAAGTTGAGAATTCTTTGCTTAAACGTGCTCTTGGTTTTGAGTACGAGGAAGTAACCACTGAATATACCGATGCTTCAAATACCGGCAAGAATGGCGAAAATGTAAATACAAAAGCTGGCACTGTTAAAATTGTCCGAAAAACAAAGAAGTATGTAGTCCCGGAAGTCAACGCTATCAGATACTGGTTAGATAATCGTCTTAGCGAATTATGGAAAAGTAGAACTGATGCAACCCATACCATAACCGATAAAACAGCACTAGAGGAAAAGAAAGCAGCTTTTGACTCTATGACTTATGAGGAAAAAGTAAAGTGGTTGCAAACACATCAATAGAAGCCTGCCGTCAATCCATGGCCAAAGACAAACTGCTGAAATTCATGGAATACTGCTGGCAGAAAAAAACTTCACCGTTGCTGATTGGTCAGCATACCCGGGAGATCACCGACCGGCTGGACCGCGCTCTTGGCGATTATAAAGCCGGTAAATCTTCATACATTATTATTAAAGTTCCGTTTCGGCATGGCAAAAGCGATATCGTCAGCCGGAACTATGTGCCTTATATTTATGGTAAATGTCCGGATGCCGAAATAATACTGGGGTCATATAACAGCGATCTAGCCGTTGAAATGTCCAGGGATGCCCGCGGGATCTTCGAAAGCGGTGAATATCAAAGCGTATTTGACAGCCGGATAGATACCCGCAGCTCTGCCGTTGTCAGATGGGGCGTTGCAGATCATTACGGCAAACTGCACCCGGTCGGACTGGATGGCGGCGCCACCGGCAAAGGCGCTGATGTCTTAATCCTTGACGACTATCTGAAAAACCGGGCAGATGCAGAGAATCCGCTTGTCAGACAAAAGCAATGGGAAGCCTTTACGAATAACTTTATGACACGTTTGGCACCGGTGCATATCGTTATTATTCTGGCCACCCCCTGGCATGTGGATGATATTATCGGACGTGTCGAGAATAAAAACAATCCAATACACAAGGATTATTCCGCTGAATTTCCGAAGTTTGACGTAATGGCGTTCCCTGCCAGGCATGAGAAATACGAATCCGGCTATCTTTTCCCGGAACGCTTCTCTGAAAGTTGGTACACATTACAGTTTGCCACACTTGGAAGTTATGCGGCTTCTGCTCTGCTGCAATGTGAGCCGACAAACAGAGGCGGCAACATGATCAAGACTGAAAAGGTCAATATTGTTGACGGTTCACAATTTCCGGCCGGCCTGCGATGGGTCCGTTTCTGGGATTTGGCCAGCACAGAAAAGGAAATAGCCAAACAGGACCCGGACTATACTTCCGGCGCAAAAGTGGCAATCAAAAAGATAAACGGGCTCTATCATCTGTATGTTGATGATGTCCGCTGGTGTCAGGCAGAAGCCCCGGCGCGTAACCGGCTGATTGAAGACACGGCCAAAGGCGACGGCTCATCTGTTAGGATCGGGATTGAATCAGTTGCCGGGTATAAAGACGCTTACACCACTATTAAAGATATATTGAAAGGTTCTCACAGCGTTACAAAAGTCAATGTTTCAACTGACAAAGTAATCCGAGCTTCGGAGATGGAACCAGTCTTTGAAGTCGGCAATGTTCACTTCCGGCGCGCCTGGTGGAATAATCAGGTACTTGAGCAGCTTGCGCAATTCCCGGCAGGGGCACACGACGATTTTGTCGACAGTATTACTGGCGGCTTTATCATGGCCAGAGATTCCGGCGAGTCCCGCGCTATTCTGGCGTAATCCCTGATTCAAGTTGACAGCAACCGGTTTTCATAAACACGGAGACTGTCAATGGCTGATAAAATTAATCTGGCTTATGTTCTTGCGCGTGAACATCCGGTCTATACCGACAATAAGCGCAATTGGGAGCGGGCAAAGGCAGCTTATTCAGGCGGCAAAAAATATGTGGATACTGCACTGATTAAGCATGTTTCCGAAATCGACCTGGAGTTTGAGGAACGGCGGAAGCGGGCTTATTACTTCAACTACCCGCGCAAAGTCGCACGTTCAATTACTCAGTTTGTATTTTCCGAAGAGCCCAAGCGGGAAAATGCCGATCCGGATCTGGTTGAAGACTTTTCCCGGACTGGTCTCCGGGTCAATGAGGTAATGCGGCAGTTCTCAACAATGCTGAACGTTTACGGCGCCGCATGGATGCTGATTGACAACCCGCCGTTCGATAACGGGGAATTGGATATCGAGAGCAAAGCGGCAAACCGCATCCGGCCTTACGCAATCGCGCTCGATCCGCTTACTGTGGTGGACTGGGCATTCGGCAGCGACGGCCTGTTACTTTGGGCAATCATCGCCGAAGATGTCTATACCAACATTGACCCGTTCAACCCGCCAATCCTGACACATAAACGCCGTCTATGGACGCGAACATCTTGGACACTCTTCAGCAAAGGGCCGACCGGTTGTCTGATTGAAGCAACGCTCGATCACAATCTCGGAATAGTTCCGCTATTGCATTTTGAAGAAACTGACGGTTACGGCATGAACTGCAACCACTGGTTCGAAGACGTGGTCAGGATTTCCGATGCGATTCTCAATAACGAATCGGAAGCGCAGATGAACATCGTTAAACAGATGTTTGGTCTGCTGGTAGTATCGGAAACCTTTGCCCGCGGCGCGGAAACCGATGCCAGCACTCAAAACGATTCACAGGATTGCGACAAAGACAAGAATAAAACCAAATTCAGCCATGTAATCGCTCGTTCAGCGGCAATATGGGAAGCAGACAATGAAAAAGGAATCAGCAGATATATTGCCCCTACCGGCGTAGAGACCAAAACTATCCGGGAAGAAAATATAAACCTGAAAAAAGAACTCTTCGACACTATCGGGCTGGCGGTACAGAAAGACAGCAAGACGGCTCAATCCGCCGAATCAAAAGCCTGGGATAACCAAAACGTGCAGCAGTTTCTGGCCACCCGCGCCGATATTCTGGAACAGGTTGAGAACCGGGCATGGGAAATAATGAACACTTGGGATAATACGGTAGTTATTCCAAAAGTTACCTATAATCGCGACTTCTCAATTACGGACCTAAAAGACATGATTGATGCACTGCTTGGGTTAGACAGTATCCAGGCCGGGGAAGAGTTCACGCATGAAGTGGCGCGCGCCGGGGTTGCATTGCTCAACAAGATCAACCGTATTCCGCTGGATACATTGACTACTATTTTGGCTGAGATTGACAAGCTGCAACCGGCTCCAGTTCCAACACCACTACCCGTTACCCCGGTTATTCCCGGCACTCCGGTCAAGCCGGTTGTACAGGCCCCGGGCATATCGAAAGTTGACAGCCTGATTAAATGATAAGCGCTGACATTCAGCGTTAAAAATGCTAGTCATCCCCAGACTAAAAAAGGAGTGCTACGGATGAAATTAACGGACATCTTGAAGAAAGTAACGGCAGGCGAGGAAATCAGTCAAGAGGAAAAGGATTTTCTGACGGCATACAAGCCGGAAGAAATCCCGAAATCAAGACTGGATCAGGAAATCCTCAAGCGCAGAGAAGCAGAGACCAAAAAGCAAGAGCTTGAAACCGAACTGAATGAAGTAAAAGGTAAGGTTGAAGAGCTTGAAAATAAGGGTCTTCCGGAAGTTGAAAAGTTAAAAAAAGAAATGGGAAAAGAACTTGAAAAGCTGAAAAAGCAACTATCCGATGAACTTACCGCGAAAGAAGCGGCAGCCGGTGAGCTTAACAGTTTAAAGCGAAAAGCCTCTATTTCTGAACTGGCCGCAAAACATAACTTCACAGATCCGGAGTTTCTGGACTTCAAGGTTTCGACGGCCAAACTGGATTTGGGCGATGAAGCAAAAGTCGCGGAGTTTATGAACAGTCTCAAGACTGCCAGTCCCAAGATGTTCAAGGTAGACGGCAAACCCGGCGCCGGAAGCAGTCCGGGCGGAACGGCTGACCAGGGTAATGCAAATTATCTGGCAGCCAAAGAAAAAGGGGATATCGCCGGCATGGTTGCCGCGGCCCCGGTAGTAAAAGAATAAACAACTTCTCACAGGAGAAAAGAAAATGGGTCTCTATACTTATAGTTTTTTCGATCAGAAACGCGACCTTTCGGACATTCTGTCCACTGTCGTAGCTCAGCAACCCCGGTTTATCTCGCTTTTCAGTGGGAAAGACAACTCCATCAATCAGAAACACGAGTGGCTGGAAGACCAGATCAAGGGACGCTCAGTAGTCGCTACCGGCGTAACCTCGCTGGTAGTCACCGCATCGGCGGCGGACGTTGCCAAAGTGAAAGTCGGATCTCTGGTAATCGTCAAGAATGATTCCGCGCTGTTCAATGTTGCGGCAAAAAACAGCGACACCACGTTTACCGTCGCCCTGGCCGCCGCGAACGGTTCCAGCAAAACAACGCCGATTTCCGGCGACGTGCTGAATATCGTCAGCACTCCGGTTAAAGAAGCGTCGAATAACGGCGACGGCGAGGAATCATATCACCTGAATGACAAGTCATTCAACTATTGCCAGATTTTCCGTAAGGATATCGTTATCAGCGGAACCGCGCTGGCAATTGCAGTGTATGGTAATGTTGACAATCAGATCAACCGCCAGACCACTTTCGCGTTGGGCGAACTGGCCCGCGATCTTAACCGCGTCGCTCTTTACGGTCGCCGCGTTGAGCCGACCGCGTCCGTCAAGGGTGAAATCGGCGGACTGTATTTCTTCGGCACACAGGCCGGATGCCTGTCCGTAAACGCGCTGGTCCACACGCTTGACAGCTATGTCATCAATGACGCGGCTCAGGCCGTGCTGGGTGAAGGCGCAGATCCCACGCTGATTCTCTGCTCTCCGGCTCAGGCGCGTGTGCTGTCCAACGAATACAAACAGCGGTTGCACATCGTCCGCGAAGACCAGACCCGCGGCGCGTATGTCGCGGTAGTCGTCAACGAAATCAACGGACGCACAATGACTATTATGGCTGACCCGGATATGCCGGACACGGAAGCCTGGGTAGTTGACGTCGCCGGTTTCGGACTGTCCAACCTGAACGGTCGCGCCATTTCGGACACCGATACCACGCCGAAGGGATTTGACGGGATTACCCGCAGTGCCCTTGGCGAGTTGTCTTTCGAGTTCAAGAACGCGAAACAGCGTCTCTGCCGTATTTTCAATCTGAAGCCCAGTGCGACCGCGCTGGCTGAAATGAAGGCCGCTTCCCTGAGTTAAGTGCAATTCTTAACCGCCCCTCTCCGGAGGGGCTTTTTTATTACTACTATGAAGATAAACTGGATACGCAGACAAATAGGCTGGGCGTTCGATCACCTATGTCACCACATGGCAAAGGCGATGCCAAAGCATGAACACCAGTTCGACGGCAGGGACTGCGACGTCAAATTCGTTTGCAGTCCAAACTTCTTCAAGGCCGGTGTTACAGGCGATGAAAAAACTATTTGTCATGTAGATTCAAACCGCTGGTATGATTCTTTTATTAAGGAGAATAATGAAAATATTGTCCGTTGAATTTACTCCGCAATGGAGTTGGGGGCTGATATTCGGCGAGATGCAAAAACATAGCGGCCTTCAATTCAGCCGGTTTTTTGTCAACTATAGCGACAGTATAAATTTTGAAGGGCATGACATGATATTAAGCCAAAATGTAACACTGTTGAAGAAATTTAAAGAGCGCCTGCGGACTATCTGCCGGCTGGGCGGTAATCAGAATTTCGATAACGTGTACGCGATTGCGCCTCTTCTGCAGGAAATGTCGAAATGCTTCTGCCTGGTCGCCACTAATCAAAAGCTGTATGAGATTGCCAAATCCGTAAATGACAATGTCTATCTCATCCCCAACGGAATTGACCTTGATGAGTGGATTCCGTTTACATCAATTCCGGAACGGCCCTTTACGGTTGGATTCTGCGGCAATATCAGCAATCCGAAATACCGGGAGTATAAGGGCTATGACCTGGTAGAAATTGCCTGTAAGAATGCCGGGGTTGAATTGAAAAACGCACTGTATCAGGATAATCAGATTCCACATGAACAAATGCGGGAATTGTTCTACGGCCAGATTGACTGCATTGTTCATCCAACTCAGGGGGAAGGATGTTCCAATACCCTGATGGAAGCCGCGGCCTGCGGTATTCCAATTATTACGACGCGCTGCGCCGGCTTTCATGGCGAAATGATGACCGAGGGCGAAAACGTTCTGTTCTGTGAGCGTTCAGTTGAAAGCATTCAATCTGCAATCGAGCAGCTTAAACAAGATGCAAGTTTACGGCAGGCTCTATCTTCAGGCGCAAGGGCTTTCGCGGTAAAACATCACAACGTTAAGGAAATAGTTAAACAGTACGAAGCGATCTTTGAGGATTGCGTCAATAAAGCAAAGGAACGAGCAATGAACATTAAATTTTTAGGCATCATTCACAACAGCCAGAACGCCACCGCGACATTTAAGGTTGACAACGGCGGCGTACAGGTTAGAACGTTTCCGCCGTCATATACTTTCGAACAGATTGAAGCGGAAATAAAAAAGGATCTTCTTGCCGTCGAACCGTCGCCGATTGTTCCGGTTAATCCTGAACCGCCGAAAATGCCACCGGCAGCTCCGGCAGCCGCGCCAGTTCCGGCGGCCCCGCCCGTGCCGTCTTTCAACCTACCGAAAGCCACCAAAGTTGTCAAACCAAAAGCAAAGGGCAAGCAGAAATGAGCACATTAAACGATTTTGCAACTCTATATTTCAACGCACATCTGGACAAAGTATTCTGGACCGGGCTTGCTTCCGATGCCCAAGCCGCCGCACTGGCCATGGCTGAAAACGATGTCGGAGCCCTGCTGGAAATCGGCATTGATCCGGCATGTGACGCCGCCATGAAAGCCAAATGTGAACAGGCGGTATATCTGGCCAGGAATTACGTCAAGCAGAATCAGGGAAAAATTGTCACCGGTCAGGGAATTGAAGGGGTGACACAGAATTTTACAGTAATCGGAACTCCGGGCATTGCGCCACGGGCTCAATTCTTTATCAGCCTGGCAAAGAAAGTAACTCCGAGAACAATCAGAATCGGCAGGGGGTAAATATGGATGAATCATGGGTTGCTGAATTTTGCAGGGAACCAGTCACTATAAAATATCCTGCTGAAACAATCGTGGACGGAAAACTTGCCTATACCGAAGTTTCAGGCAAAGCACGGGTGTCCGATTTTTCGCAAAAAGATATTGACTATTTCGGCAGAATTGAATGCAAAAAAATATTTCTTATCGCGCCGCTGTCGGTAAATCCTCCGGTTGCCGGGCAGATTGTTCATTCCGGCAATACTTATGAGATCAAAGCCGTCAGAGTGTTTAAAGATTTTGACGATGTGATTCTTGCATACAAATGCGCCGTTGCATAATCGGGAGTAAAAAGCATAATGGGTAATCCTATTGACGACATGCTGACCAGTCACGCGGAAGGATTAAGTTTCATTCACGCGCAAACTGCCGAAATGGATAAAATCTATGAAGCGGCCAGAAAGCGCGTCATGGAAATTATCGTCAAACATTCCCAGTCTTCCAACGCGCCATATACCGGAAAATACCTCGTACAACTTTGTGAACAGCTTCAGGCGGAATATGCCGACTATGAGCAGCAACTCCGGGATGAAATGCAGTATGCTATCCCGTATCTGGCACAATCTTACTATTTTATGGCGCTAAATGAGTTGAGTATTCCCGGCAAAGAGCAAGTTTTAGGCAGTCTGGACAAACAGCGAATTCAATACTTTGTAGATTCGGCATTCAACGATATCGCGGGAGCGACAAAGAAGATGCGGGATACTGAAATCCAGAATCTGCGGAATCTTTCGGCAAAGGTATTTCGCGAAACCGCACTGACCGGCGAAACCCGCACGGAAGTTTCCAAGCGACTGCTGAATGAGGCTACCGCGCTGCCGGGCTTCCGTTTTGTGGATAAGTCCGGCTATAAATGGAACAGCAAAACTTACTTCGACATGCTGGGGCGGACGGTTCTTATGAATGCCTCCAGATCAACTTATATGGATGCCTGCGCCGCCAATGAAAGCGATATTGTCCGGGTAACGGTCAGCGGCAACCCCTGCCCGGCCTGCGCCGTTTTTGAAAATACGTTGCTGTCGATCTCCGGCGCCACTGAAGGCCTGGTAACTGTGGATGAAGCGACCAGCGACGGACTGTTTCATCCAAACTGTACCCATTCTCTGGTTGCCGTGCCGCCGTCCATGGCTGAAAAATACTATTCTGATGAAGGCCATAAGAATACCGGGGTCAATTCGCCGGGACATGAGGAAGTCAATAACGCCGAAGCCTGGAAAGAATACCGGAAGAGTTTAAGTTGACATTTAAAACGGAGATATTTTTATGGGGATGACGGTAGACTTGTCGCAACTCAAGCGCGGCATCGCGGCCCTTATTGCGCAAACACGGCAGAATGAGTTGACGGCCTTGCAGCAGATTGCCGATCATGTTTCCGGCGCCGCAAAAGACCGCGCTCCGATTGACGCGGGAAACTTGACTGGCGATATTTCCGGAACCGTGCAGTCCGATCCCGCCACCGGGCAGAAAGGGGCCGTTATCAGCGTACCGCTCAATGCCAATTCCAAGTATTACGCGATACCGATGCACGAACATACTTATAATCTGGGCAAACTTTCCCAGGGCAAGCAGGAACGCAATGGCGTAACGGTCGGCAACGGTTACATTCGCCGGGCAATGGATGATTCAAGAGATGACATTCGGGCGATTATTCAAGACAACTTAAAGAAAGGCATGTAAGATGGATACAAAATTAGCAGAGCAGGCATTGACAAAGTTTTGGGCGGATACGCTGAAGTTGACAATAGATACCGATATTTTCCGGGGCGGGATCCCGTCCACCATATCGGAGGGTGTTGCCATAATCATGGGAGCGGAAAAAGGCGCGGATAACTATCCGGACATAAAAAAGTACAATGTCCAGATTATTGGAAAATATGATGACCGCGACAAAGCCGTGCAATTACTGGAAGATATTTCCAACGCGCTGCCCTGTTACGGCGAGACTGTAACGCTGTCTGCCGAAGATAAAGAAGATGTAGTCGTAACGTTTCGAGGCATGATTAAGCGCGGATCAGGTGGAACCTATAACCAGACGGACGACGGCAAAAAAAAGACTTACGCATCGTTCAATCTGGTTGCCGCTTTTTAATCCAAGTTGACAACTCCATTTCGTTTTTAGAATGAATTTATCATTAAAAACAAAATTGGAGAATGAAAAATGGCTGGAGATACACCCGCACCTGTTGTGGCACCGTTCGATATAACCAAACTTAAATTCGGGCCGTCAGTCGTTTCTTGGGATGGATCACCGTTGGGCGGAACCAAAGGACCGCCCAAAATCAGCGTCAAGCCAACGTTTTATGAGTCGATGGTGGACCAGAACGGAGCGCAGCCGGTGCGTAAAATTATAACAAAAATGGTGGTAACGATTACCGCTGAATTCAAGGAAATCACCACGGCCATGACCGCGCTGCTGGGATCCGCCAAGAAAATTGATTCCAGTATTATCGGCAGCGATATCTACGCCGCCGCAAATCGGAAAGCATTGCTGATTACCCCGGTAGATACTGCCGATACTGACGCGTATAACTTCCCGGCTGCGGTGATCCTGCCTGAATTCGATTACAGCCCCAGCGGCACGGAAGACCATGCCGTCTCGATGACCTGGGAATGTCTCTTTGACACTGACGGAACGCTACTGGAAATTGGAGCCGCCTCAACTCCGGCTTAATCTAAGGCTGAACTTTATGAAAATGTTTCCAAAATTCGGCAAGCGCGTTGTGGGTATCCAGAATTGCGACGGCACCTGGTTTGAAGTGAAGATGCTGGGTGTCGTCGATCAGGATTATTTCGAAACTATTCTACAGGAACTGGCGGCTATCACTTCCGCCAATGACCGCGACGACGAATTCAAAGCGTTGGTTAAAGCGCGCCGAAAACTCATCAACCTGATTAAGAAGGTCATGCCGGCAGAAAAGTATGAAGAGCTTGAAAGATTCGAGTTTGATGAAGCGGCGGCATTGACTCGCTATCTGCTGTACGGCACCGGCGACACCGAAGGCGATGATAAAAAAAAAGTGTCATACCAGGAAAAGAAGAGCCGGAACTGGATTACGAATTTATGGCGGCGCGTATTCTGCAGGAATTCCCCGGCTACACTTTAGGCAACCTGATGAACGAGCCGGTTCATGTTTTCTACACTTTGAATAATTTTGTATCCAGAATACGGGCGGATCACGCGCTGGAAATGCAGGTCCCGGCGATCCAGGCGGCAATGAACGGCGGCGACGCCTTCAAGTTTCTCGAAAAACGCCGCGGCGAATATACCATCGTTGACCATTCCAAAGAATATACTCAATCAGAATATCAGGCCGCGCTGGAAAAAGCCAAGTCCATTGTTTTGAGTAAAAATAAAGACTTCAGGTCAATTAAATTGAGGGATTTAAATGTTTGATATTGGAACAATCGGCGGGGCGATAACGCTTGATGACAAAGACTACATGGCCAAACTAAAGGGCATTGATACTTCGTCAGAGAATATTTTTGAAAAGATAAAAGGTTACGCCCTGAAAGCTTTTGCCGCAATCGGCGGCACTCTTTTTCTCAAGTCCACGATCCAGCAATTCAATGATGCGGAATACGCCGCTAAAATGTATACTTCCGCACTCCGGGCCAATGGGCAGGAATGCCGGTTGAATACCGCCGCCGCCGTAGAGTTTGCCAAAGAGATGCAGAATGTTACCACTTACCAGAAAGATGCAGTACTTGCGTCCATGCGCCACGGCTTGAGTTTAGGCGTTCAGCAATCCCAGATCGAAGAAACGACGAAGGCCGCAATGGGTTTGGCACAGCGCTACGGCTTTGACTTGCCGGAAGCCATGAATCTACTGGTCAGGGCTGAACACGGACACACGGAAATGCTGGCCAGACACGGCATAGTGCTGGATACCACTAAAACCAAGGCTGAACAGTATCAGCAGTTCCTGCATATCGGTATTGATTCTTTCGGCATGGCGACCGATGCGGCCAAGACGAATAAAGGCGCGATGGAGCAGTTGAATAACACCTATACCGAAACCAAAGAAAAGATAGGCGAGGCTCTGGCCCCCACTCTTACCGGATTGGCTAAGATTCTGCGCGATCTGCTGGAAACTTTCAACGGATGGGATAAAACTACGATTGCCATGATTATCCGGACTGGCGGCCTGGTACTGGCAGTCAAGACGCTGGCCGGAATTATTAAAGGAATAAAAACACTCTACGCCGGGAAGAATCTTATTCTGGCCGCGAATACTGCACTGATGGCAGCGAATACAAAAGCGACAATCTCAAATACTGCCGCCAAGATTGAGAATGCCGCCAGTCAGGGCATGGGTTCAGTTGGGGCCATGACAACCGGAGCTTCGGTAATCAGAAACGGACAAATGGTAATGCTTCCCCCGCCCGGAGCAGTCGCTCCCGGGCTGTTTGGCGTAAATACGCTGGCC
>Ga0214167_1000247_pt1 | contig 32814 bp, 31 predicted proteins | sample TroBogypolimnion_45_FD_153006 | JGI IMG/M metagenome (GOLD analysis project Ga0214167, IMG submission 153006) | Freshwater microbial communities from Trout Bog Lake, WI - Practice 18AUG2009 hypolimnion v3 | ecosystem: Environmental > Aquatic > Freshwater > Lake > Hypolimnion/Profundal zone ... | reverse complement strand
CCTCGTGGCCCACAGGAAGCTATCAAATAACCGTCTTCACCGAAGATAGCAATGGCAGGGCGGCGGGGAGTACTCCAATTACGCTGACTATCCCGGTTGCGCCGACTCTTGTTTTGAACGCTACCCAAATTTCGGTGGGAGCGAACTCAACTTTCACTGTCAAATACTCGGGGACGAATTCGTTAAGCGATGGAACCTTGGTATTACAACAAAGCACTGATCCACAAGGAACTTGGAATACAATCGCGACATTTACTGGTGCAGCACCATTATTTAAGGTTTCTGCTCTTGTCAACCTCGGTGATTACGTGAGAGCAGTTTTCTCTGGAGCTACCAACTTACTTGATTCTGCATCTTCTGCAATCCAAATCCTGGTTACGCCTAAGTTGACCTGCAAAATCGCGACCACCGCCAAGGTAGGTACGAAGTTGCATGGATCGTGTACTTCCAACGTCAATTTGCCAAGTGTTTACGTCGAGTTACAGACGTCTACTGGTTCATCATGGACGGTGCTAGGTGGTGGCAATGTTTCTGGAAAAACGATTCCGATCAATGTAACCCCTAAGAAGAAGGGCTTTCTTTACATTTCAATGACTTCATCCGGACTGGATGGGAAGTTGGGACAATTCGCGAGCACCCCTATAAAGATCAAGGTCACTTGATATTTACGAGTACAAATTCGAAATCTTCCGAAATAGCGCGATATGTTCTTCGGAGAATTTAGTGCTTAAAGCAATTGGAAGAGTCGAAAATTTTACGATGACTGTTTCTGTAGCGGGGTCAATCCAAATGTATTGACCGTAGATACCCACAGCATATATTTCCTGATGTTGACTATTCGTTATCCACCACTGGTTATGGTAAGAACCACCCGGGTGCATAGCCTGCATATAATCAACAGACTTAATTGCCGGATCAGCTCCGCCGAACGTATCTTTGGCCCAAGCGTTTGAAACTAACTTAGTAGATTTTCCCAGATAGGTATCAAGGATCTCTTGACCGAATAAGGCCAGATCTCGAGCGGTTGTTGAGATACCGCCATTAGCTAGAGCGTGGCCTTCGTGATCCACGGTGACGCTGGCGCTCTGGCTTGCCCCAGTTGGTTGCCAGATGTATTCGCTGAGAATTTCGGAGTAACTCTTGCCTAGAGCAGATTCTGCGATCCAAGCTAAAAGGTCGGTGTTGGCCGAACAATATTGGAACTGTTCTCCGTGAACTCCATTTTGCTTAACCGTAGTTAGGAATTTTCGGATTCCGAGGTCATCTAGTGAATTACTAATTCGCCACCCAGAGGCCCGATCGAGCTGGGATATCTGTGAATTCGGATCATCGTAATCTTCGGAAAAGTCTACGGCTGCTGTCATATCGAGGAGATTTTGGATTGTAGCTGTCGAGTAACCTGAGTGAATCATTTGCGGAAGGTAAGCGCCAACAGTTCTGGAAGGTTCGATCAGCTTCTTCTCAATAAGAGTTCCGTATAAGGTTCCCAACAGGGATTTCGAAACCGATTGCAGGAGGTGTGCTGACTCAGGTCTCATCTCTCCGTAGTATCTTTCATCAACCAGAACTCCCCGGTTCATAACTACGAGGGCATCGGTGTAAAGGGATTCAAGGGCTACCTCATGTTGATCTAGCCGCGAATCATGAGGTCTATTAGTTCTTGGTGCAGCGGAAGTTTGCGCAGGGTTGATATTTTGAGTTTTGATAAAGTCACTCACGTGTTGGTAGGCCCAACGATTGGTGGGGGCAGATTGCCAGTTCTCCCAGTCAAAGTCATCTGGAAGATTGGAGGTCGAATTGGTTTCGTACGCTCCTATGAGGGTCTTGGTGAATTCGTGTTGTGGATTTGACATTATTTGTGAAGTTGTTCCTGCCTCCACAATTACCCCTTGGCTCATAACTGCCATTCGATCGCTGATATGCGCAATAACTTCTAGGTTGTGAGAAATTATCAGGTAACTCAGGTTTAGTTCTTTTCGCAGGTCTTCCAAGAGGTTCAGAATTTGGGCCTGCACGGACAAGTCCAAGGAAGATGTAGGTTCATCGAGCAAGATGAGTTCTGGCTCAGATGCCAAGGCTCTAGCAATGGCCACTCTTTGACACTGACCGCCGGAAAGTTCATGCCTTTTCCTTGCGAGGTGCTCTTTGGTCAGACCAACTTTCTCGATCAGATACTCAACGCGAGATCGAATCTCTTCCTTGCTTAATGAGGCGCCGATCAGCCCTTCGGAAATGACCTCAAAAATAGTCATTCGCGGGTTCAGCGATGCAACGGGATCTTGAAAGACAAAACCCAGTCGCTTCCGAGATTTCTTTCGCTGCGCAGAGGAGAGCGTGGCAATGTCCTCCCCAAATAATTTGATTTGGCCACCCGTGGCAGGTGTGATGCCAAAGGCGCACCGAGCGATTGTTGTCTTTCCCGAACCGGACTCTCCAACCAATCCAAAGACTTCACCTGGCGATATCGTGAATGAGACGCCTTGTACGGCTCGCGTTACTTCATGTTTATTTCGGTCATTGACGAACTCTTTGGAGACATCAATGACTTCAAGGACGGGGTTAGTCATGTGCGCACCTCCCAGCAAGCCACCGAAGTATGTCCGTGGGGAGTGAGGTTTGGTTCTTCATCGCATTGCGGTACCGCTAGATGGCATCGGGATTTAAAAGCGCAGCCCGTCATTCCCAATGTATTTGACGGGACCGTTCCGGGAATAGCCGCCAGTGTTCCGCGAGCCTTATTCCGGCTTGGGATCGCACCAAGTAACCCCTTCGTGTATGGATGTTGTGGATCTCCTAAAACTTCGGCAGTCGGGCCATCTTCTACGATCTTTCCTGCATAGAGGACCGCAATCCGTTCGGAAACCCGAGCTACCGCGGTGACATCATGCGATATGAAGAGCATTGCAAAGCCCTGTTCCTTTTGTAGCCGCTTTAATAGCGTGAGTACTTGTCCTCCGATCGTCGCATCAAGAGCGGTCGTCGGTTCATCGGCGATGAGCAACTTTGGCTTAGAGAGCAGCGCCATTGCGATCATGCACCGTTGCAGCATCCCTCCAGATAATTCATGGGGATAAGACTTAAGGATACGATGAATTTCTACCAATCCCACTTCTTTTAAACGGTCGGGGAAAAGTGCGTGAGATTCATCGCTCGAAAAACCCTTGGCCCTAGCAACGTAAAGGAGCTGTTGTTCAATGGTGAAAACCGGATTAAAAGCAGAGTGGGGATTCTGAAAGATCATCGAAATAGTATTCCCACGATTTTGCTGGATATTTTCTGGCGTTAACTCTCCGACATCCCCGAGAGAGATGCAACCCGTGCGGAGCGCGTTAGCGGGAAGCATTCCCATAATCGCTAACGCGGTAAGTGACTTGCCGCAGCCAGTTTCCCCGACGATTCCGTGGGTTTCTCCAGCGTTTATGGAAAGATCGATTCCGCGGATTGGTGATGAAATTTTTCTTCCTTTGATTTCGAAATCAACTTTGAGCCCTTTAATATCCAAGACGGTATTCATCTATTTGGACCTCCGTGGATCAAAGTGATCACGTAGGACATCCCCGAGTGAATTGAAAGCAAGTACGACTAAGAAAATCGCGAGCCCCGCAAAGGTAGAAATCCACCATTGATCGAAGATGACGCTACGCCCTTGAGCGACGAGTAATCCCCAATCTGCTGCTGGAGGTTGGGCTCCTAGACCGATGAATGCCAGCGATCCGGCTGCCAGTATTACCGTTCCCAAATCTGCTGCAAATTGGATAATCAATGGCGAGGTTACATTGGGCAGTAAATGGCGAAAGATGATTCTTCTTCGGGAAACGCCCATGGATTCGGCAATTTCCACGAAGGGCCGTAACTTTACAAAACGCGCTTCGTTTCTGATTAATCGCGCATACCAAGGCCACCAAGAGATCATGAGAGCAATTAATGAGTTCTTGAGGCCGGGACCAAGCAGCGAAACGGCAACCAGGGAGAGAAGCAGGGGAGGAAATGATAAGAAGAGCGAACTTATGTTCATTATTGCGCTATCGATCCAGCCCCCAAAGAAGGCGGCCATAAGCCCAAGGACGGTGCCAACGAGCGCGGCAACAATGACGACCAGCAGCGAGGTGAAGAGGACTGATCGTGCGCCGTACATCAATCGACTCAGCAAATCACGACCCAACTCATCTGTTCCTAGCCAGTGCGCAGCTCCTGGCCCAATATGTAGGTGATCCACGTTGGCAGTGCCAGTTCCTTCGCTGGGATACGGGAGTATCCATTTGCCAAGAACTGCTACAAGAACGAAGACGGTGAGTATAAAAGTTGAAATTGCCGTCCAAATATCTCCACGAATAAAAGTAAATCCTGCCTTAACTTTAGTAATCACAACTTCACCCGTGGATCCAACTTTGCATAAATAATATCGACCAAGAAGTTGATGACGAGATACCCAACGGCTCCCAAGATGGTGATTCCCATGATCGCGGGATAGTCAACGCTAATGAGTGAATTGGCTGCAAAACCACCGATTCCCGGCCAGCCATAAACCTGTTCAACGAAGAATGTTCCAGTTATGAGATACGCCGTAGAAAGTCCGGTGACGGTTATGACGGGTGGAATAGCATTCTTGAGCGCCAATTTAAAAAGAATTAGTCGCTCTGAAATTCCGTTTGCTCTCGCGACATTGATGTATTCCTGCCCCAAAACTTCCAATAGATTGCCCCGTGACATACGTGTGATTAGTCCGAAACTATATGCTGAAAGCGTTAAAGCTGGCAGCACCATATGCTTGAGACCGCTCGTAAGCGCCGTGAAATTTCCGGTAATCAGCGAATCAAAGAGTGGGAATCCAGTTATGTGGTGAATTGGATTGGTGAATTTAATATCGATATCGAACTCTCCAGTAGCCGGAAAGATGTGGAATTTTCCTACGAAGAGTAGTTGAAGCAGTAAGCCGAGCCAGAAAGCGGGGACTGAAATGCCAGCGATTGCAGCGATGCGTATAAATGAGCTGGCAAAACCCTTTGGCTTCTTAGCAGCGATGATGCCGCAGATGATGCCGAGGAAGAGAGCGAAACCGACTGCAAAGAAGATGAGTTCGAGGGTCGCGGGTAACCTTCTCAGAATCTCTGAAAGTACAGGTTGCTTAGTAGAGAGGGAATATCCCCAGTTACCCTTCAACATATCACGCAGGTATTTGAAATATTGGATCGGCAAAGGTTGATCTAATCCCAGTAATGTACGGACCTTTTGTTCATCCGCAGCAGTCGTCTTGCCACCTATATACGCCAGGGCAGGATCATTGGGAACAATCCGAGAGAGAAAGAAGGTGAAAAAACTTGCCGCAAAGAGCACTAGGAAGGCAGAAGTTACTCTCTTCCAAATAATGCGCAACACGTTAACCCCTAAATAATCTTAGTTGAAAAGGATAGGAGCAAACCAAAAAACGGTCAGCTCCTATCCTTTCTATATCAGGATAATTAAGCTAATTAGCTAGCCGATTTTATTCCAGCAAAGAATGCTGTAAAGGGATAGTTAATGTTGTACTTCGGAATTGAAAGTCTACGAGGAACGACAGTTACCTGTGCTTCGTCGTAAAGGTAGATTCCAGGAGCTTCCGTGTAGAGGATATTCATGGCCTGGCTGTACATCTTTGCAGCTGCAACTTTGTCTGATCCACTGAGAACAGCTGCATCGTCAACCAAGTTGTCATAGGTCGTATTCTTCCAATAACTTAAATTGAAGAATGGTTTTGCGCTGCTATGGAAAAGTGACCACAGGTTATCTACGCCTGCATCACTATACGTTGGCCAATACTTGACGATGAAGATATCTTGTGCGTTCGCAGGATCCTTCTTAGCTGCCGCCCATTGTTGATTGAACAAGATTCCCTGGACATCGGCCTTGATCCCAATTGATGCAAAGGCGCTTGCGATCAAAGGAACAAAGCGCGCTTCGGCTGGGTTCTCCGAGGCATAGGTAATCTTGAGTGAAAGGTTCTTCACGCCAAGCTTTGCAAGAAGAGATTTTGCCGTAGCTAATTGCTTCTTGTACTGCGGAATCGATGGATCGAATGGGTAGATTCCGGCAGGAACAGGACCATGTGCTTGTGTTCCATAACCTTGGCCACCAATTTTAACGATATCCGTATATGGGATAGCCATCGACAAGGCGGCGCGAACCTTTGGATTATTAAGTGGTGCTCGTAGGGTATTGAAATATCCAACGTAGTTGAATGGGGACTTATACACATTGATCGCATATTTGCCCGAGTGCTTGAGGTCGGCAATACTGGTTAGCGGAATGGTCGTGGACCAATCGACTTGACCAGATGTCATCATCTGTTGGGCCGTAACTGCATCAGGAGTGATCAACGCATCAACTATTTGATACGTAGGCTTGGTACCCCAATAGCCAGGATAAGCAGAGAGAACTACTTCGCTACCAGCGGAATAACTTTTGATTGTGTAAGGTCCGCTACCGCCGTCTAGTCCTGAATCGTAATATTTGGAATTGGCGATGCCTGCAGCGAGAGCCTTAGGACTGATTACCCATGCTCCATACGTTGATGAGGCGATAAGGTCCATTGGAGCGGAATAGTCCAGATTCATAACCAGGGTATCCGCGCTTGGGGCCGTGAAGTTATTTACTGGTCCCCAAATGAAACCCGCACCGCCATCTTTTTTGGATTCATCAAAGCTGGCTTTTACTGCAGCTGCAGTTACAGCGCTTCCATCGTGGAAGGTTGCCCCAGAACGAATTTTGAAGGTCCAGGTCTTTCCATCTGTTGAGTGACTCCATGAAGTGGCCAGACCGGGTGAGTACTCGGTGGCGGATCCATCTGCATTCTTCCAGAGTAGAGGTTCGTAAATATTTGGCATGTAGAAAGCCTCTGTGGAGAAGGATTGGATGGGATCCCACGTTGTGACAGCGGCAGAGGTAGCCACTTTGAAGATTGAGATTGGTGTGGCACCAGATGCAATCTGGGGAACAGTTATAACTGTTGCTCCCAAAATGATGCTGGAAATAAGGGCAAACTTCTTTCGAGATGAGGGATTACTACTCTTCTTTTTCATTAAAGACCTTTCTCTCCTAGTGAATCAATCGAAGGAATCAACAGATCCGAAAGGGCGCCGCTGAATTGCCATGAGCCTATGACAGCACCGTATGCCTGACTAGAGACACTATGGCGCTTTTCTATGCCTTCTAGGCATAATGGGTATGTGGATCTGCGACTTATCGGCTACTTCTTGAAGATTCATGAGTGCGGCTCGCTCTCCGCGGCTGCGAAAGAGCTCCATGTGGGGCAGCCATCGCTATCTAGGCAGTTGCGTCGGCTGGAGCGAGAACTGGGAGTCGTCCTCTACACATCTGGCCCTGGGATGACCATTACCGCCGCCGGAGTTAGCTTCGTTCCAATAGCCCAAGATCTCTTAAATCGCGCCCGCCAGGCCAAGATCAAAGTGACCTCACTCAAGGATGAAATTGGACCACGTCTCATAATTGCCGGACCACCTACAACGGTCGCAGATGTCATCGCACCATTTATTGCAAGTGCGGGGAAGAGTGGGCTGCTGGCCAATATTCGCGAGTCTTTGCCGAATGTGGTTTATCGGGAATTGGAATTGGGTCGCGCCGATCTCGTAGTTGGAACTAGCCCTCCACCTTCTCAATTGGTTTCCTTTGTTCTGGGATCTGCGCCAATTTGGGCGCAAGTGCCGCCAGATCATGAATTGGCACGTCGGAAGAAATTGGATGTAAAGGAAATCGCACAATATCCAATCGCCATTGTCGATGATAACCACAACGTGCGCAGAGTCTTCGATGACGCCTTATCTCAAGGAGGCTTGTCTGTAGATGTGGCATTCGAAACTCAATCCTCACATGCCTCGCAAGCTCTCGCGGCAGCACATAGAGCGATATGCATTTCATCTGATGATCCCCGCTACGGACTTATATCTATTCCAATTCAATACAGTGGTCGAAGCAGCAAAATGGAGATTACCCTCTTTGCAGCGTGGGATCCAAAGCATTATGCCGTCGAGCATATTGAGGCTACTGCGCGAGCGTTACAAGATTTTTACAGTTCACGCTCACAGGGGGAGTTTGCGCGAAGAAATCTGTAACCCAAAATAAGGGTGCTGAGCGAGATTAATTTTTCTAAATAGTATATCTATTACCAAGGCATTACCCCATACATGCCAAAACCTTGTGAAAGGGGACGCGCGATGACCGAAGCACGGGCAGAAATAACAAGAATGATAAATCTCTATATTGATGGAGCTGGAAAAGGGAATGCCGATAAGCTCAATGAGGCATTCCACTCGAGCGCACGCTGGTTTGGCACGATGGCTGGAGTCGATTACGACCTCGATAAAACTGCCTTTGTCGCTCTCATGGTGGGAACTCCAGGAGATACCGGGAACTTGACGGCAAAGATCAGGGATATCCAAATTGAGGGAACTGCAGCTACTGCTACCGTGACAGAAGAGAACTTCTGGGGTACGTTGGCATTCACAGATTACTTCCAATTATGAATCTTGGATGGCCACTGGCAGATCACAAGCAAGACCTTCGCAAACACCGGAAGTTCAGAATAATTATTGCTCCTGATGAGCCCCGCGGCTAAGACCGCGGGGCTTTTTCTTTTATGGAGTAGCGATATAGCGAGAGGCGCTCCACGACGGTCCGAGTTCTTGCAAATCAGAATTCACATTCCCATAGAGCGTATCGATGTTGTAATTCTTCTTATTCGCCAGGTCGGCAACCATGAGGTTGTAACCACCCTTAAAAATTGTGTAGTCACCTGAGGTTAAGAAGATGTACTTTGCTCCATTTTGATACGGGTAAGAATCGGATGAGTCGAATTGGCGGCTGTTAAAAAAGAGCGGCTGCGGTTTAGCTCCGTTGTAATAGCCCCAATAAATACCATCGTGTTGGCTCAATTGGACCCTCGTGAAGAGGAAGCGCTTTGCATCGACGCCAATGGGGTAATACGAAGAGATGCCAGGTGGATTTACCATCTGTGTAGTGACGCCGTTCTTCAAAAGATAGATCTGCCCACTTCGCTCAAAGAGGAGTCCAAGTCCGTCAGGCGTGTAGTACGGCATCGATGATTCTGGAAGTCCAGTTGTTAAATAGGTTTTGTCGCCTCCCGTAAGAGTCATGGTCGCAAGAACGCCATCCTCTTTGTATGCGATGTGGATTCCGTCGGGGGAGAACTTTGGATCTTCATCTCTCTTGCCATTTGGACCGGTGAGGTCGATTGGATCTGCCCATTGGCTCCCGTCCCAGTGACTGACGAAGACATCCCACTCCTTCGTTGCAGATGCGGTGGGGGAACCCATGAAGGTGATGTATTGGCCGTCGGGAGAGGGATGGGCATTGATCGGGGAGATGACAGTGGTCCAGTTCTTACTGATCTGGGTCAATTTTGCGTTGACCAAGTCCAGGCTCCACATGGTGGCATCCCACTTTTGGTAGCTGCTGTAGCGGTGATAAAAGAGCGTGCCAGCCAGGTGAGGTAAGGCGACCTTCTTGGGGGCTGGTTTTGCGGCAGCAATTGAGGGGGAGGCGCTCGCGCCTAGAGCGATGGTCAGAGCCGCAGCGGTGGCGCAGAGGGCAATACGACTCTTCATATATAACATTTTAGACACTCTTTCTAAAATAACTCTCTTTTTGTTGACTTACCTCACATTATCTGTAAGGTAACCTAACACAAAGCGGTAGGTTTCCTAACACAACCCAGAGTGGGTCTTGTGCTCTTACCAAAGTAGTGAAGTGGAGTTGTAGATGAGAAAGAAAGCCCTGCTAGCTTCTTTGACAGGAGCAATGGTCTTAATCGGAGGCTTGGTTGGCGTCGCAGTTCCAGCCAACGCTGGCGCTCGAAATGTCGTGATCTGGTCCAGTTTCAACGGCACAGGACTCGACCTGTGGAATGCAGCTGTTGCACGTGTCCAGGCTGCAAATCCTGGAATTAAGATCACATCTGTCGGAAGTATCGATATGGCCAAATCTCTTGCGGCAATCAATGCAGGAACTGGCCCTGATCTATCTGTATCAAGTGGTTCTGGAAATCTAGGTTGGTTCTGCGGAACTGGCGCTTGGCAGGACATTTCCAAGATGGCTCGTAGCACGACAACGGGCCTCAATCTGGCCGCTACTTTTTCGCCAGCTTCACTTGCATCAACGACCTCAAATCACATTCGTTGCGGACTTCCGCTCAACACCGAGGTCTTTGGGTTGTTTTACAATAAAGATCTTTTAGCTAAGGCAGGCTTCACGGCACCGCCAAAGACAACAGATGAGCTAACGACAATGTCAAAGAAGCTAACAACCTTTGATGCCAATGGCGATATCAAGACCGCTGGATTCGTTCCTTGGGCTGGCTACTACGGCTTTGCTATGGATTCCATGTGGATGGGCCAGATGTTTGGCGCAAAGTGGTATTCGCTGGACGGAAAAGGCACTTCTGGCTTCGGCGTTGACCCAGCTTGGGCCAAGGCATTTAACTGGCAGCACCATTTCATCGCCACAGTATTTGGTGGCGGAGATTTCGCAAAGGGCAGTCGCCTTGTCACAAAATTTGTCGCCGCTCGTGGCGATGAGTGGGGCACAAGTCATGACTTCATGACTGGTCGCGTTGCCATGAAGTGGGATGCAAACTGGATGGCGCCACTGTTCTGTACTGGCGACTCTTGGGCCCTTGCATCTACTTGCACCGCAGGTCTTAACTTCGGTATCGCTCCATCTCCAGTTGCTCCAAACCTTGTAAGCACTCTTTATGGTGCTGGCGTAGCCGATGAACCTGCAATCGGGATATCTAAAGGTTCAAAAAATGTAAAAGATGCATGGACTGTAATGAAGGCCCTTGCTACTGATACAACTTTTGCAGCTGCATATGACGCCTACGGTGGGGCTCCATCGTCGTTGCTCTCCCCTCTGGCAAAGCCAAAAGGACAGCCAACATGGTATGAGCCAATTTATTCAATCGCGAACAATCCGCTTTCGGGTTATCACACGATGCAAAATACCGGCGAACATCAAGAAGAAGGTCTGCTTCAGGACTTGATGGCTTCTTGGCAGGCGGGGCAAACACCTGATATCGACAAGGCTCTGAAGGCCATCGGAACTCAGGTTAATCAGATCATCGCTGGCAATAAGTAAATAGGGGGATATATAAAAAATGGGTATCTCACCAGCAACACTTTTCTCTCCACGACGAAGTGGGGGGAGTGTTGCTGGCGAGCCTAAACACAAGAGGCTCAAGCGCCCACGGCTCTTTATCTTCATATGTTTATCACCTTGGATCTTTGGAATGCTTGGATTCACGCTTTACCCCATGATCGCGAGTTTCTATCAATCATTCACAAAGTTCAATCTGATCGAATCGCCAAAATGGGTGGGATTGCAAAATTACCACCGCATGTTCTTCCAAGATCCTCTCTTCTGGAAAGCTCTTGGAAATACCATGTGGATCTCGGTAATTAGCATCCCACTCAGAATCGCCTTCGCAATATTTGCAGCGTGGATTTTGACCAAGCCAAAACGAGGTAGTAACTTCTACCGCACAATTTTCTTCCTGCCTTCAATGGTTCCAGCAGTTGCAGGCACCATGGTCTTTGCTTACATCTTCAATCCAGCCTACGGCCCGATCAATAGGGGACTGCAGGCAGTGGGAATCAAGAATCCGCCTTTCTGGTTTATGGATCCACATTGGTCTAAGTGGGGTTTGATCATTCTCGGGCTATGGGGCATCGGCGATACCATGATCATCTTCCTGGCTGGTCTCTTGGATGTGCCTAGGTCGCTTTATGAAGCAGCTAGCCTTGAAGGAGCAACTGCGTGGCAATCATTTAGATATGTCACCTTTCCGATGATCACCCCCGTCATATTCTTCTCTGGCGTTACCGGAGTTATTGGAAGCTTCCAGTACTTCACCCAGGCGTATGTAGCCTCTGGACAAGTAAATGACTATTCACATTCGATGTACTTCTATGCAACTCACATTTATCACGAGGCCTTCCAGGCCTATGAGATGGGCTACGCATCTGCATTAGCTTGGGTGCTACTCGTTATAACACTCTTCTTCACCGCAATTATCTTGAAGACCCAAAAGCGTTGGGTTCACTATCCGAACGGATCCCTCTTCAAATGAGACAAAAACTAACTGGGACCGAGTCGCAATACTATTTGGATGCCCTTGCCGCAAAACGCAAGAAGAAGGTAAATGCTTTTCTCCATGCAGTTGGCCAACACGCCGTATTGATCTCGCTCTCGGCGGTCTTTCTGCTCCCGCTTTTTCTCGTGACTGTCATTTCATTGATGAATCATGGTCAAGCCGAAACTCGATCTCTCTGGCCGCACCCATTTGTCTGGCATAACTATTTAACGGTCTTTACTGCAGTTCCATTTCTCAAGTGGACTCTAAATACCATGTTTGTTGCTTCGCTATCAACTCTCGGCACTGTGCTTTCAAGTGTTCCACCTGCTTATGTTCTATCTCGACTGCAATGGCGTGGGCGTGGAATTACCTTCGTTATCATCCTCTCTACAATGATGTTGCCGGGCCAAGTAACGATGATCCCGGTCTACATTATTTTCGCGAAACTGCATTGGATACCCTCTTTTCTCCCTCTGATCGTCCCATCCTTCTTTGCTGATGCGTTTTCGATATTCTTGTTACGCCAATTTTTTGTTAGCATTCCGGATGAGATTTCTGATGCCGCCCGCATTGATGGGTGCAGTGAATTCAAATTGATGATGAGAATTATTGTGCCGCTTGCTAAACCTGCCATTATGGCGATTGCGCTCTTCTCATTCCTTGGTTCTTGGAATGATTTCTTTGGGCCACTGCTTTATATCGTCGAAAATCCAAATTTGTGGACGCTAGGTATCGGGCTCAATGCCTTCCAAGGGCTTCACCATGTGAATTCCAACATGATGATGACTGCTTCGGTGCTCTTTATGGCACCGGTTATTATTCTCTTCTTCTTCGCGCAGAAAGTATTCATAGAAGGCATAACTCTGACTGGAGTCAAGGGATAAATGGATAAAACTCCTGTCGGAGCTATCCCTTCATTATTGCGCGAGATAAACGAGCGGACAGTAATTGATCTCTTAAGGGCGCAAGGTGCGATGCATGCTGCTCGTATTGCGCGTCTGATAGGTATTTCTAAACCTACGACTTCAGATATTTTGCGCTCACTTGTGGAAAGTGGATTGATCTGCGAACTTTCTCCCGGAGAAAATGATTCGCATAGAGCAAAAAACATCTTTGCCGCGGTCTCTGACATCAAGATTTCGGTCGCGATTGATATTGGGTCACGCTATATTCGCGCAGCCGTGGGGGACCTCAATGGAGTTCTCCGAAGTGAAATTTCCCTGCCGAATACCTCAAATTCTCTTAAGTCTCTGCTTGAAATCGTCGAGTCCAGTGTGGATCAATCGCTCAAGAGTGCCGGCTTTACTCGGCTTGATATCGTTTCAATCGCGGTGGGTACTCCAGGAGTAATAGATCAATCCACGGGTAAGATCGCAATCGCCGGCACAATCGGTGCGCTGGATGGTGTAAACCTCGCTGCAGAGATCGAGTCACTCTTTAAAATTGCTCCCATCGTCGAAAATGACATTAATCTTGTGGCAGTTGGGGAACAAGTCGCCGGTTTTGGACAGGGCATTTCAAATTTTGCAGTGCTCTCGGTGGGTTCTGGTTTGGGTTCGGGGCTAGTCCTCAACGGCAAACTACATCGCGGACATAGCGGCGCTGCGGGCGAAGTTTTCTATATCCCCTTCGGAGATCCGCTTGACCGACAACGCACATCGACCAATCCTTCGGGAGACCGCATCGCATTTGTCACTCGCTCACTTTCTAGTGCTCATCCGGATTCAACTCTGCAGGAGCCATATTCAACGGTGGATATCCTCAACGCCGCTAAGGCAGGGGATTCTCTAGGCAAAGCCGTGGTAGCACTCGAAGCAGATCGCATTGCACTCTATATCGCTGGAATTTCCGCGGTTGTCGATGTCGAAGTTGTAGTGCTGGCTGGTGGAATCGGGCGACAAGCTAAATTCTTTATTAAGCCGATTGAAGCGCTCTTAAAGGAGATATTGCCTTACCCACCTCGTCTCGCGGTGAGTGAACTAGGTGACCAAGGAATCTTGATTGGCGCTCTTGACCTAGCTTCTGCGCAAGCCTGTGATCGTGTCTTTGAAAAACGAACCAAGGCATCCTCTTGAAAATCGCCGTTATAGGTGGTGGTTCTACCTACACACCAGAGTTGATCGATGGGATTTTGCGACGACAAGATCGCCTCCCGATAACCGAGATACACCTTGTCGATATCAACCTGGACCGGGTGAAAGTGATTGCGGCCTTTGCGCAACGGATGGTCAAAGTGTCGGGAAGTTCGATCGTCGTGGAATTTGGAACGGATCTGCGGGAAGCTATCAACGGTTCTACCTATGTGGTCAGCCAATTTAGAGTCGGTACGCAAACTGCCCGCCACAACGATGAGATGCTGGGTCGACACTTCGGATTAATAGGTCAAGAGACGGTTGGTGTTGGCGGTTTTGCAAAAGCGCTGCGAACCATCCCAGTCGCTCTTTCAATAGCCAGAGTCGTTGCCGAAGTGGCACCGCAGGCAATCTTGCTCAATTTTACAAATCCTGCAGGGCTAATAACGCAGATGCTAAAGACCCATGTGCCACATGTGAACTCCATTGGCTTATGCAACGTGCCCTGGAATACAAAGATGGAATTAGCAACAGCACTGGAGATTCCTGCAGCAGAACTATCCCTGGATTACGTGGGGCTCAATCATCTTTCTTGGGTGCGCGGAGTGACTCATCGCGATGAAGATATCTCGATGCGAGCACTAGCCGCTTTTCGCAATTTGACCATAAACCAGGCAATCGCAGGGGATTCCCCTAGCTGGTTGCAGAGTGATGTGGATATTTTCCAGGCTATTCCAAATTACTATCTGCTTTATTACTTTGCCCAAAAGCCATGGATTGAATATCAAAAAGGTCATCCGACACGTGCCAGCGAAGTTATGAAGATCGAAACCGAGCTCATGGCAAAGTTTGCAGATGAGTCATTAGTCACCAAGCCAGCAGAGCTTATGCAGCGCGGCGGGGCCTACTATTCTGATGCGGCAGCGGAACTGATGGCAGATATCTATCAAGATGCTGGCACCGTTCATATCGTAAATACCCTTAACAATGGCGCAGTGGCAGGACTTCCTGATGATGCAGTTCTCGAGATATCAGCGACGATCACATCTGCAGGCGCGCATTCCATTGGTACTCACGAATTAGCACCCGAGATGCACTCTCTTGTCTCCACGGTTAAGGATTTTGAAATGCTTACGATAGATGCAGCAATCACCGGAAATGAGAGAAGCGCAACTCTCGCCCTTTTGACCAATCCGCTCGGCCCAGATATTTCGGAAGTTGCGGATGTTTGGAAACTTATCCGAAAGGAAAATCAAGGAATGATTGGGCTTTTCAATGAGTGAGTACATTCTCGGCATCGATGCTGGAGGAACCAAAACTCATGGCTGCCTCGTTGATACATCGGGAAAAATTCTTGCTACTGCGACGAGCACCGGGGCTAACTGGGAGCGCGTTGGTTGGGTCGGCGCCGAAACTGTTCTCCGTGAGGTCGTTAGCACGCTTCTGGCTGATGCGGCAGTTGATCGCAAAGAGGTCTCTGCTGCCACCTTTGCGTTAGCTGGCATTGACTGGCCCGCAGATGCCGATCTCTTTTTTGATTTCTCTGACTCTCTCAAATTCAAGAAGCCTGGTCTATTTATTAATGATGGCCTGGCTTCGCTCTATGCAGGAAAGTCCGATGGCCTGGGGATCGTATCCATTGCAGGCACCGGCGGAAAAACGGTAGGAAATGATGGGGTTCGCTCGGTTCAAACCATGGGTATGTCGATTGGCGAAGGCGCTGGTGCAGGCCAAGTCATCTCTCTGACTCTCAATGCGCTTGCCCGTCAATACCACCGAGGTGAAGGCGTCTCTCCATTGGCGGAGATAGTTCTGAGTTTCACTAAGCAACAAAGCCTGGCCGATTTCTTCCACGCTTACGCCCGCAATGGTCTCCTGTTGAGTGAGAGCATCGCCCCCATGATCTTCCAACTTGCCTCTTTTGGAGATAGTGATGCAGTCGAAATTGTTGCAACTGTCGCAAACCAGCACGCGATCGATGTAATTACAATCATCGAAAAGTTAGATTTCAAAGTGAGTGTTATCGATGTGATTAAGTCCGGGGGACTACATGTCGCCGAAAACCAAATTTTTGATCAAGCATTTACCTTAGGACTTGCTCCCATCGCGAACCGAGTATCGGTGAAAACCTTAAAGATTTCTCCGGCATTTGGTTCCGTTGTCTATGCAGCAATCTCGCACTTTGGTGGAACAAATCAAGAATTTTATGAAACTCTGCAATTGCAAATAGGGACGAGGGTTGGACTGTGAATATTCAAGTGACTGGAGCGAGCGCTCATCAGGCGGAGTATGTCGACGCTTTCTTACAAAGGCATGTAGACATAACGGGTCAGTACCAGATGCTTATTTCTGTTCATAATTTTCGCCACACCAGTGTCGAAGGTTTCGAGTTGAGAGCGCAGCGTCAAGAAAATATCGTGACAGTAGAGATTGGCGTAACGCTCGATCGGGCTGTGCGGTATGCCTTAAACGCAGTACTTGATTGGTTGCGATTAGATTCACAGCAGCCATTAGAGCTGACAGATGGTCCGCACTTTCCTATTCGTGGAGTCGTTGAAGGATTTTATGGAAAGCCGTGGAGCCATGCACAGCGCTTGAAGGGGATCGAATTTTTCGCAGACTTCGGTATGAATACCTATTTCTTGGCTCCGAAGGATGATCCACTGCAGCGATTCAACTGGAGATCTCCCTTTGGAGTTGAGTTTCTAGTAACGGCCAAGGAGTTGATCGAACGTGGAAATGTGCACGGGGTCGATTTCGTCGCCTGCGTCTCGCCCGGACTTTCGGTGCAGTATTCAGATCAAGGCGATGTTGATGCTGTCGTGACCCGCTTTAAGCAGCTCATGGAGCTAGGTGCAGTGCACTTTGGCCTCTTGTGGGATGACATTGCCTGGGAATTACAGCACCCTGAAGATATCGCGCGCTATGCCACGACTGCCCAGGCGCATGCTGATTTCACCAATAAAGTTTGGAATGCCATTTCGGCAGATAACAATATGGTGCAGTTGACCGTCTGCCCGATGCAGTATTCGGGCCGCGGCAATGAGCCATATCTTGTCGACTTAGGGCGTGAACTTAAATCGAGAATCAATCTCATGTGGACTGGCCGACAGATTTGCTCGGAGTACCTCGATGTATCTGATGCCGTCATCTTCGAAAGAAGTGCGTTGCGTCCAGCTCTCTACTGGGATAACTTCCCCGTCAACGATGGTTCACTCCAAAAGAGCCTCTTTATCGCTCCCTTGAGAGGGCGTGAGAAGGGTCTTCACAAATATTCAGCCGGGTTGTTATCAAATCCCATGCTGCAATTTGAAGCTTCGCTGCTACCGCTGGCAACGATTGGCGATTATCTCTGGAATACCGAGCGTTATGACGCCGAGATTTCTTGGGAGAAGAACCTTATTAAGTTGTATCCATCCGAGAGCGCCCGCGCATCTTTAAGAGCCATGTATCGCACCTCGATGGGCTCATGCGTTGGGGGAGACCCAGCTCCTGATCTACGCCAAGTCTTTCGCGCTGGAGTTACAGCATGGCGTGCTGGGGATATGACCCTAGCCGCGGAGGTATTTCGCGCAGAAGGGGAGTCCATAAAGAACCATTACAAAGTTCTGACGGCGCTCGATTTCAGCTATCCAGAACTCGCGCAGGAGATCTCCGAATGGCTGGAGAAGTATCTCTTAGGGGGAGAAACGCTTCAGGGTCTTGCTGACTTCTTGCTCACCTGCTCATTTGATGCTGAGAACAAATCCATAGTTGGTCCAAATGATTCTGAGGAGACGCTTCGAGGATTGATTCAACGTCTCGATGAATCCCAGAAGCACCTCTTTGGCGATCAGATTGAAGGACCGCTCAACGAATTGGCAGCTGAGCTAAAGAGTCACAAGTAAGTGCTCACCGTGTCTAACCAAAGCTTTGCCATCAGCGCGTGCCCCGCGGCAGTCGGATGGATGCCATCTTCTGCTAATTCTGCCATCGAAGATAGAGCGCTGCGCTGGGTGAATTCACTATCAAATGGAACCAAAAGTGCGCCAAATTCTTTTGCTAATCTATGGACAACCTCGATCTTGGGATCTAAATCCTCTCTCCAGAGGTTCATCTCCTCGCGCACAGGCAGCAGAAATGGCTCACAGAGAACGAACTTTGAATTACATTCCGCGCGCGTGATTGTCAGCAGTGAACGGTATCGATTTTCAAAGTCGACCACGTCGGTTACGTCGTTGTCGTCATATCTGCGCCAGGTGTCATTTACTCCTATTGCGATTGAAAGAATGTTGGGGTTATTCTCTAGGACATCTGCATTCCAGCGCTTTTCCAGGTCAACCAAACGGTGTCCGCTGGTTCCTACGTTTATGACATTTGCTTTGATTTCCGCCGATGCTGCGATGAGGGAGACATAACCATTTCCATACGGAGGAATCGTTAGTCGATCGCAATCGGTAACGCTATCTCCAATAAATACGATGGTCTGCATTGATTCCCCACATTCAATTTAACGGAAATGATTCTTTAATAGGTGGCTCAAACTACTACACATGGAGAGACTTTTATGAGTTCATACGGATCAATTATGGAGATGGAAATTGCTTCGACCCCATCCGTCTTTCAAAGCATCCTCGACGCCAAAAGCCAATTCGATAGTGTAAAAAATATCATTTCAGAGAAGAAGATCAAGTTTGTACTTATTCTTGCGCGCGGTACCTCTGATAATGCAGCTCACTTCCTCAAATATTTAATTGAAGTAAAAATGGGTTTGCCATGTGGATTGACATCTCCATCTGCAGTTACAATTTACAATTCAAAGCTTCACTACGATGGAACCTTGGTAATTGCGATTAGCCAGAGTGGCCAATCTCCAGATTTAGTGGCATTTGCCGATGCCGCAAAGCGTTCTGGTGGGTACCTGATTGCGATGACAAATGATGAGTCATCGCCTCTCGCGCACTTAGCTCATCATCACTTGTCGCTGTTGGCTGGCCCAGAACTTGCCGTAGCGGCCACCAAAAGTTATTCCGCGCAGCTGCTGGTCTCCTATTTGCTGGTCTCCTCCTGGACAGGCGCAACCGTTACAGGGCAAGAGATAGTTGATCAAGCCGAAGAACTGGTCGCAAATACACACATAAACTCTGCGGCGGTGGCCGCCAGTTCCAGGGAGAGTGAGATGCTCTTTCTTGGCCGCGGATTCTCCTATGCCAATGCTCGCGAGGCAGCCCTTAAGGTGCAAGAGACATCCAAACTTTCTGTGCAAGGTCTTTCCACTGCAGATTACCTTCACGGCCCAATTTCTGCCCTTAGGGAGTCCACTCAACTCTACATCGTGGCACCGCACAATATGCCCGCAAATTCCATCTCTGAAGCACTTGTGAAGATTAGAAAGCACGTTGATCACATCACTTGGATTGGCGAAGGTGGCGCCAGCTCCGGAACAGATATTCGCATCTCAGGTTCGCGTTGCAGCGATGAAATTACCTCATCGATTATTGACGCCATATCCCTTCAGGGATTTGCCCTGGAATTCGCCAAGAAATTTGGTTTTAACCCTGACTCTCCCGAAGGGCTTTCTAAAGTAACAAAGACACTTTAATTACGATTGCAGAAGTTTGAGAGCGCTTTCTATGATTTCATCTTCATAATTTACAAATAAACCAAGATGGCTCTCATCTGCTCGGAATTCAAGAGTTGCTTTGGGAAGATGCTGGCATAGCCATTCACCGTGCACGACCGGCACATTTTTATCTTCTCCAGCTTGCCACACGACAACAGGGACTTGAATATCTCGAGGATCAAATCCCCAAGGCTTGAGGTAAGAGCTGTAATCGTCAGCAACCCAATCCCACCCTTGACTCATGGTGAAGTCACACGATGTCATGTGGTTCGACCAACTCTGCGATTGTTGAGCAATCCGATCACGTTCCGAGTCGGTATTTCCGCCGATAATGTCGGCGGCATTTCCCTCTTGATATCCCTGAAAACGTCTGATGAGAGTTGCGATATCGTTCAGTGCATCGGCATATTCATCGATATCTATCTGCTGCATGCCCTTGTAGAAATCGGCGCCTAAATCGGCGAATGGGGCCAAACTTCCGACGGTGACGACACCTACGGATCTCGCATCAATTCCAGTAGCAATTGCATGCTGTCCACCGCCAGATAATCCAATGCTGACGAATCTGGTTATTCCCAGGGCAGTTGCGAGTTGGGCAACATCGTGGGCAATATCTACCGTGACACGTCCCGGCTTCGCCGTGCTGCCTGCGTAGCCACTACGACCGATCGCGATGGCACGGACTCCATTTTCTGCGAATTTCGCCAACCACGTTGGCCAACCTTCAATATCTTGCATGGTACCCGCGTGGAGAATCACGGCGCTTTCTGAGTGCAAATCATTGGTTATGTATTCGAAATTGCGACCATCTGTCAGCGTGAAGTTTTGACGGTTCATACGAAGTATCTTATTGCGCACTTAAATATCCCGCCTTTTTCGAGCGGATGACGGGAATCGAACCCGCACTGTCAGCTTGGGAAGCTGACGTGATACCACTTCACTACATCCGCATTGGAAAGTAAGTTACCAGGCTTAGCCCTCTAGTGGTGTGACCTTGCGTTCGGATACCCCCTGGGGTATAGTGCCTAATGCGGGGTCAGAGAATCTGGCTCAGAGGGAGAAGCCGGTTATGGCAAGAGTCGTGATACTTGGAGCAGGCGTTGCGGGTCATACCGCCGCGCTCCATGCCAAACGCATGCTGGGCAAGGGGAACGAGATCATCGTGATCTCGCCTAACTCAAAATACAACTGGATTCCTTCAAACATTTGGGTGGGTGTTGGTCGTATGTCAGCCGAGAAAGTAACCTTCCCGCTAGCACCCGTATATAAGAAAAAGGGTATTACCTTCCATCAGGCTTTAGCGCAGGAGATTCATCCCGAGGGCGATGCGAGCACCAACTCTGGATATGTGAAGGTGGCATATACAGATGCATCTCGCAACGGCGAAGTCGCGAATATTGAATATGACTTTTTAGTGAATGCCACTGGACCAAAGTTGAACTTTGCGGCGACTCCAGGGCTAGGGCCAGATGGGCATACCGTTTCGGTCTGCACTTATGGGCATGCCACCGAAGCTGCAAAATCACTTCAAGAAGTTATTGCTGTGATGAAATCTGGCAAGCGCCAAGCAATTGCCATTGGAGTGGGTCACGGTACTTGTACCTGCGAAGGCGCGGCATTTGAGTACACCTTCAACGTCGAACATGAGCTCCGAGCCGCTGGCGTTCGCGACTTAGCCGATATTACATATATAACAAATGAGTATGAGTTAGGTGATTTTGGAGTCGGCGGTCTGGTCTTCTCACAAGCCGGTTTTCAAACCACGAGCAAGTTGTGGACTGAGTCGCTTTTCCGTGAGCGAGGAATTATGGCGATCCTCGGAGCGCATGTCGAGAAGATCGAGCCGGGCGAAGTTCACTATGAACTGGTTGATGGCACAAAAGGTATTTTGAACTTTGATTTTGCCATGTTGCTTCCACCATTTAGGGGAGTAGATCTCAAGGCCTTCGATAAAGCCGGCAACGAGATCTCGGATAAACTCTTTGCTCCTTCAGGATTTATGAAGGTCGATGCAGATTACTCTGGAAAGCCATACGAGGAGTGGTTAGCCTTTGATTGGCCCAAGACCTATCGGAACCCGCTCTATCCTAATATCTTTGCAGTAGGCATTGCTTTTGCTCCACCTCATCAGATTTCCAAACCACGCAAATCTCCTAATGGCACTCTCATTGCCCCATCACCACCACGCACGGGTATGCCGTCGGGCATCATGGGTAAATTGGCAGTTATCAACATTAATGAATTAATCAAGAACGGCCCAACAGCCACTGTAGGTACTGCCTCGATGGCCGATATGGGCGCCGCGTGCGTTGCCTCAGCTGGTTCGGGGTTACGGGTCGGCTCGGCTGCATCAATGACAATGTATCCGGTCGTTCCCGATTATGTTGCCTACCCAAACACTGGTCGCAGCGTCGATGACACCTTTGGCGAGATCGGCTTAGCAGGCCATTGGATCAAACTGGCGCTCCATTACATGTTCATATACAAGGCAAAGGCCCGCTTCGGCTGGTTTTTGATTCCGGAGTGAGGGGAATGGCTATGGAAAATCCAAATGAAAGTATCGCTCGTGCACCGCTCCCAACTGAGAAGACGCTGGCGCAACGTAAGAACCTCTTTATACAGTGCATCCGGTTTTGTGCCATCAATCTGAAAATGATCAAAATGATTCGTAAAGGTCACCACCCAATGGAACGGAAGGTCAAATAGATGGCGACAGCTAAGACACCAACTCATATTTTGCAGGACGAAGAGACCGTGGCAGCGATCATGGTGCGCATCAAGCGCGCGCAGGGGCAACTAGGTGGAATCGTTCGCATGCTAGAAGAGGGTCGCAACTGCGATGAAATCGTCACCCAGATGTCGGCAGTAAGCAAAGCGGTACATACCGCAGCATTTACATTGATTTCTGCCAGCCTGGAAGAGTGCATTCTTGAAGGGCGCAGCGATCAGAAGGCAGTATCCGAGAAACTCCAAAAACTATTTTTAAGTCTGGCATAAACATGAAAAAACTAATGGCAGTACTTGTATCTTCACTCTTCGTCTTAACCGCGTGCGGTACGGCGGGGGTATCCGTGACAACCATGAATGTCCCAGACTTTGCCAAGAAGATCACTGATAAATCAGTAGTTCTTTTGGATCTCCGAACTCCATCAGAGTTTGCCAGTGGTCACCTTGCCGGCGCAACCAATGTCGATTTTGAATCTGGAACGTTTGCGACAGACATTCTTAAGTTAGATAAGGCTAAGACGTACGCCGTTTACTGCCGCAGTGGTAATCGATCTGGACAGGCAACAGCCATTATGGCTAAAGATGGATTTAAATCCATATTCAATTTGGATGGTGGAATCAACAATTGGCAGAGCGCCGGGAATCCTGTGGTGAATAATTAATGAAGAGATATGTAGTTATCGGTGGCGTAGCTGGTGGAATGTCAGCTGCGGCCAGATTACGTCGCTTAGATGCGACCTCGGAGATCGTGATTCTGGAAAAGAGCGGGTTCGTCTCCTACGCGAACTGCGGTTTGCCATACTTCGTTGGCGGGGTCATCCAGAACGAAGAGGCGCTGCTGCTTCAAACTCCCGAAAGTCTCTTCAAGCGTTTTCGACTCGATGTTCGAGTAAGCGCTGAAGTTACCGCGATTGACCGCGAATCTAAGACCGTTACCTATTCTCACCTAGGCGCACTTCATCAGCTCACGTACGACAAGCTAATACTGAGCCCAGGAGCTGCACCAATACGTCCTAATATCCCTGGAATCGAAAGATCGCTCTCGCTTCGAAATATCGAAGATGTGATGGCGATGGATGCTGCCGTATCGCACCACCCAAAGAGCGTTGCAATTATTGGGGGCGGCTTTATTGGGGTTGAACTCGCCGAAAATCTTCGCCACCGCGGTCTCTCAACCTCGGTCGTAGAGGCGCTCGATCAAGTTCTGGCACCGCTCGATCCCGAGATGGCCACTTTTGTGGCTGTGGAACTTCGCAAGAATGAGATCAACCTCTACTTGGGAGATGCCCTAGCTTCTATCGACGAGAAGAGCGTGACTCTCGCAAGTGGAACTGTTGTTCCGGCAGACATGGTGATCATGGCTATTGGAGTTCGTCCTGAGACAAGTTTGGCAAAAAGTGCCGGCCTTGTGATCGGAGAGCGGGGCGGTATATCTGTCAATGAATTCAACCTCACCAGCGATCCAGACATTTATGCCATAGGCGATGCTGCGGAAAAGAAGGATGCCCTTGATGGCTCAGCAACGCTGGTCCCATTGGCAAATATTGCCAATCGTCACGGCCGTATAGTTGCCGACCATATTGCCGGCAAGGCAATTCGCGGAGTAACTACGCAAGGGACCGCGATCGTTAAAGTCTTTGAACTCACGGTGGCAACATCGGGCTGGAACGAGAAGCGTCTGATTGCAGTTGGGCGGCCATATGTTGCGATCCACAACCACCCTGCCTCGCACGCGGGTTACTACCCGGGTGCTCAAGGAATGTCACTGAAGCTTCTGGTAGATCCAGAGAGTTACGAAATTCTCGGAGTACAGGGAGTGGGAAGAGACGGCGTTGATAAGAGAATTGATGTAATCGCGACAGCAATGCGAGGCGGGATCACCGCACCAGAACTTGCCGATCTCGAACTCGCCTACGCACCACCATTTAGCTCAGCGAAAGACCCCGTGAATATGTTGGGCTATATCGCAGAGAATGTACTTTCTGGATTGACTCCCACCGCACAGTGGAACGAAGTCGAAGCGAAAGTCGCCGAGGGTTACACAATTCTCGATGTTCGTAGCGTAGGGGAAGTCGATCGTGGGACTCTGCCCGGCGCTCTGAATATTCCGATTGATGAGATTCGCGAACGCAAAGATGAACTTCCTACTGGAAATATTTTGGTTACATGCCAGGTCGGTCAGCGGGGCCACGCCGCTACGAGACTATTAAGAGAGATGGGCTATGAAGCTATCAATCTAGATGGCGGTTATATGACGTGGAGCAATTCTCCAGCAAACAATCAACTCAAAGAAAAGGTAAATAACTAATGTGTAGCAAAACAACATGTCGCAAGTGCGGCAAAGCATCATGGTCCGGTTGTGGGCAGCATGTCGAGCAAGTCATGCGCGGCATTCCTAAATCTCAACGCTGCCAGGGCCACCAGAACGATCCCAAAGAGCCAGGTCTCTTCTCTCGCCTATTTAGTAAGAAGTAGAAGGGGAAAATATGTGTAGCGCAGTTCGTTGTAACCGTTGCGGCAAGGCCACCTGGTCTGGATGCGGTCAGCACATTGATGAAGCACTGGCACCTTTTTCAGAAGAGCAGCGTTGTCATTGCGATGATGATCTATCAGCGTGGGTCCCAGGAAAGTAGGCGAAATGGCAACTGTTAATGTAACTAGTTCTGAATTCGAAGCTTTAGTTCTCAAAGGTGGAATTACCTTCGTCGACTTCTGGGCTGCCTGGTGCGGCCCATGTAGATCATTTGCACCGGTTTTCGAGAAGGCCTCTGATACCTACCCTGAAATCACTTTCGCTAAGGTCGATACCGATTCGGAATCAGAGATCGCGGCGGCTGCCAGCATCACCTCTATCCCAACTCTGATGGCATTTAGGGATGGCATTTTGGTATTTCGCCAGCCGGGTGCACTTCCTGCGGCTGCTTTCGAAGAGTTAATTCAAAATGTGATGAAACTCGATATGCAATCCATTAAAGCCGAGATCGCCCAAGAGAAAAGTCAATCGAGTGCAGATTGATTCTGGTAGTCGATGGCGAGCAGCTTTGGCGCAATCGGCCATTCCACAATCAATTTTGGATCAGGCCCCGGAAAATCCTTGGATTCATCCGGCTGCACTCTTTCAAATCCCAGAAAATATTGCCGATTCGATTTCACATCAACGCGCCCGTGAATCACTTGTCATAGGCGGAACCCTCTTAGATATTGGGTGTGGCGGGGGAATCGCAGCATTTGCAGTTTCGCCTCCGGCTGCGCATGTAATTGGGGTTGACCATCAACCCGAGATGTTGTCGATGTTTTCCCAAAATGCTCGCACGCGAGGGCTCACCTCAGAGGTATTTGAAGGGTTCTGGCCTGCAGTTTCACCTCTCGTGCCGGTGGCAGATGTTGCCACTGCGCACCATGTCGTCTACAACGTTCCAGAGATCGAGGACTTCCTACTTGCTATGAATGCTCACGCTACGCAGCGAGTCGTCTTAGAGATGCCACAGCACCATCCGTTGGCAAACGCCTCGGCGCTGTGGAAACACTTTTGGAGCCTTGATCGTCCGGTGGATCCAACTCCTGAAGATCTCATGAAAGTCCTTGCAGAATTGGAATTTGATGCACATGTGGAGCTCTGGGAGGGATCGATGCGCCAAGAGAGTGATCTAGCTCAACTGGCTCATTACTCCAGAATTAGACTCTGCTTGCCTGTAGAACGCGAGGGTGAAGTACTGGAATTTCTGACTTCTGCGCCGCGCGAGGAGAGCCGGAAGCTCGCAACAATTTGGTGGGATACCCATTGAATCTGGAGAAATTGAATGTAGAGAAGCTATCGGTTGCCACAAGGGATGCGATCGCTAAAACTCTTGTAGCCATTCAATTTTTTATGCTGGCGGCAATCGCAATAGTTGGAATAACAAAAGTGCATGCGAAAGCTCATACCTATCTCGGCATGGAGATCGGTCTGGTCGCACTCGGGTTACTGATTATTGCTTCTGCTGGTGTTGCGCTTCGCCCATCTCTGCGAATCTCGCCGATTCCCAAGGATAATTCTCCACTCATTGAAAATGGAATTTATCGGCGTGTGCGCCATCCCATGTACCTTGGAGTAATCCTTATTGGGTGCGGAATGGCCGGATATGCCTATTCATGGATCTCTTGGTTTCTGGAGTTGGTTTTGATAATTGACCTCAATATTAAGGCCCGTTTTGAAGATGCTCTATTGAGAGAGATTCATCCGGAGTCTATGCATTATCAGATGCATGTCTCACGGATCTTGCCTTGCATGAGTGGAAGCTGTCGAACAAATTGCATCAGTCAGTAAATAAGAGCTAGAAGCGACGAGCAGCCACAAACTTTTCTCCACCAAAATAATTGCCAAAGGATTCGATCCGAACTCGAGCACCAGTATGAGGTGCATCGACCATTTGGCCACTGCCGAAATAAATACCTACATGAGAGATTGGTTGTCCAAAGAAGACTAGATCTCCGGGGCGAATTTGATTGAGTGGAACTCGCTTGCCATATGCGGTCTGGGCAGAAGCAGAGTGGGGAATTGATATTCCAGCCTGCTGTAAGGCTCTCATCGTCAGGCCAGAACAATCCCAGAAGACCATTCCTGCTCCACCAAACATGTACCGCGATCCAATTTGTTTGAGGGCATACTTTAAAGCGATCGCTTCGGCTCCGGTAGCTGCAATCTTGCCTTTAGCCAGGGCTAATGATTTCTTTTGATAGGCGCTATCTTGCGAAGCCTGTAGCGCAGCTAGTCGCGCTCTTTCAGCCTTGGTTAAACCTGCAAGCAATTTTTGAGCTTGTGCCAACTTGGCCTGAGCGGCGATCTCTTGTGCTTGGTACTTGGCCTTCGCCGCCGCAACGAGTGCGACCTTTTGATTCAGGGTGAGAGCTGTGCTTTTGAGGGCGATGTCGGCAGCGGCGAATTTGCGCATTCGTACTGCGTTTTGCGTCTCAACGACGCTCAATGACTGCGCACTATTTAAGTAACGCGTGGGATCAGAAGAGAACATAAGGGTCATTCCTTGACCCAGCGATCCATTCTTATATTGCTCTGCCGCCAAGAGTCCGATGGTTTTCTTCAAGGCGGTGAGGATAGAAGTTTGAACTCCGTCTTGAGCCTGGACCGAATTGAGAGAGCGCGTTAAAGCGATGAGATTGACCTGGGAGGCCTGCGCCGCCTCTGCGATAGCCGAGGCTTGAATCTGGAGCGTTGTTACTTGAGCTTGCACCGCAGCGATGGATTGCGCCGCATCTGAGATAGGGGCAGTGACCACGAGCAGAGCAGCTAAAGATGTAGAGGTTAGAGCCCAAGCCAGCTGGCGCTTGTGCCGACCCCGAAAACTCATTGGGTTAGGTTACCGCACGGTATCTCGTGGGTAGCAAGGCGGTACTGGGCTAATATTGAGCGTATTGCGTCAGAGTTTACTGAGAATGCGCAATTGATCGGGAGCTCTCGGGTAATGAAATACCTGCAAGCAATGCGCATCCAGCAGTGGAGCAAGAATCTTTTGGTGATGGTCGCACCCTTTGCCGCCGGGGATGTATTTCATTTCACGATATTGAGCAAGATCCTCTACGCCTTCTTGGCATTTTCATTCGCCGCTAGTTTTAATTACATCATCAATGATTTACGGGATGTCGAGCGAGACCGCACTAACCCGAAGAAATCTCATCGACCCATCGCCTCTGGACGGATATCGCCGGGTGAAGCGTGGGCGCTCGCCATGGTCAATGCGATTATTGCAGTTGGATTCTCGGTCTTACTTCCCGGGGCCTTCCAATTAACACTAGCGATCTATGTTGTCCTTACCCTGCTCTATTCCTTTGGGCTAAAACACGAGCCAATCGTTGAACTACTCATCGTCTCCTTCGGATTTGCGTTACGTGCTATTGGAGGGGCGACTGCTACCCATACACCTAGTTCTAGTTGGTTCCTAGTTGTTGCAACCTTCGGTCCACTCGTGATTGTCACCGCCAAGCGGATCGCCGAGAAGCAGAATCAATCGGCAGTAACTGTTCGCCCCGTCATAGAAGAATATACGAGTGAGTTTTTACGGCTAGTACTTACCGTTGCCATCGGGGTTACATTAACCGCATACAGCCTGTGGGCATTCTCGCTCACTGGCACCCACCCTTACGCAGAGATATCGGTCATCACTGTGACCTTCGCGCTTCTTCGCTACATACTTGCAGTTGCGAAGAATAGTGGCGAATCGCCCGAGGAGGTTATGTTTAACGATTGGTACTTCCTTGGAGCTGGTGCCACTACTGCGCTGCTTTTGATCCTTACGGTTTATGCAAATAAATAGCCCCCAGTTGACGTCGGGGTGGGGAAACAATTTCCACTCATTGAGTTCGCGCGCAGCGGCTTCAACCGTCGAGCAGATACAAGAACTCGTTTCAACATCTAAATCCGTTCGAGGCCTGCTGCCAATTGGACTGCATCGCAGCTACGGAGATTCCGCACTGAACTCTGGTGGAACGCTGATTGATCTCGCCGCATTTAATGGGATAAGCATCGATATGCAAAGCAGGACCGCGGTCGTTGGCGCGGGTGTCACTGTGGCTGCCCTGGAGCGTGCTGCACTAGAGAAATCCCTCTTTCCCCCGGTAGTCCCGGGAACGGGTTTTGTCACGATGGGTGGAGCGATTGCCGCCGACATTCATGGAAAGTCTCATCATAGAACAGGTTCGTTTTCGCAATGCGTCCGGCGAATAACCCTGATGCTGGCATCAGGGGGGATCGTGAATTTAACCCCCAATGACCCAGAATTTTGGGCGACGGTTGGCGGACTCGGTCTCACGGGAGTCGTAATAGAAATTGAAATTGAACTACACGCGCTGCAATCCAATTCGGTAGATGTTATTGAGCATCGGGTAAAGAATTTAAGTGAAATGATCGAGTTGCTGAATCGCTCCGATAATGATTACGAGCACACGGTGGCTTGGATCGATCTCTCGGGAGATTATCGCGGCAGGGGAGTGGTGAGCCTTGGTAATTACGGGTCCACACCAGTCAAAGCCAAAGAATCAGAATCGACTGGACCATCTCTGCCTTCTCTCGCGGGTAAGAATTTTATAACACCTCTCACCGTGAGTGCGTTTAATGAAATCTGGTACCGCAAACCGCTGAAAGATGGTGCGGTAGCCCTCACCAAATACATGCACCCGCTCGATGGCATCAGCCATTGGAACCGTATTTATGGCGATACAGGATTTTTGCAATACCAATTTGTCATTGATATTGGCAAGGAAGAAATCTTTGATCGCCTCTTCCGTGGATTGCGCGATTTAAAGGCGGCTTCTTTCCTTGGAGTCTTGAAGAAATTCGGAAACGCATCGCAGGCTCCACTCAGTTTCCCTCGGTCGGGATGGACTCTCACTCTCGATTATTCAATGGCAGTACCAGGACTTGAGCAGTTTCTTCGAGGATTTGATGAAGAGTTGGTGGCAGCAGGTGGGCGCGTCTACTTAATCAAAGATTCACGAGTAAGTCCGGAGTTAATACCACTCATGTATCCGCAGATTAATCAATGGCGCGATATTAGACGTACCATGGATCCCACGGGGTTATGGCAATCCGATCAAGCCAGGAGGCTTCACCTATGTTAAATGGATTTAAGAACCCCGGACGTATCGCCTTGATTGGCGCTAAGAGTGAAATCGGCTTAGCGATCGTTTCACAACTACCGGAAGATAAATCGCGTGAAGTTATTCTGGTTGGTCGAAGCGGGGAGTATGCGCTTGACGTAACCGATAGGGCCGCCCGCGAGCGGGTAGTCGAAGCTATTTTTGATAAGGGCGATCTTGACTTGGCGATTATCGCCGTTGGCGTTCTTGGCAATAACCCCGAGAAAAGTGATACTGAAAATCTTGTTGATGCGATGGGTGTGAACTACCTAGGAACGGTACATCTTCTTGCCTTGATCGCAGAGCGCATGAAGATCCAAGCACATGGAACGATTCTGATTATTAGCTCTTTCGCTCAGGTTCGCCCTCGTGATGATAATTTTGCTTACGGATCCACAAAAGCCGGTCTCGATTTTTATGCGCGCGGGCTCGCTGCCAAATTGCATGGCAGCGGTGTAAAGATAAAAATTCTGCGTCCAGGATTTGTTAAGAGCAAGATGACCGCAGGAATGGCCATTGCTCCTTTCTCTATAACTACAGAGGAATGCGCTCAATATGGAGTGAGAGCAATTTCGTCAAAGAAAGTGGTCACATGGGCTCCCTCCATACTTAAATATGTGGCTATGGTAATTGCGACAATGCCACCAGCTATTTTCCGCAAGATTTCTCAACGTTGACAGGTATCATCGCTGTATGAAATGGACTAAACAACGTTCATCGCTTATCGCACAGTGGGTAAAGAAGGCGAGCAATTTAAAGCGAATAGCGGTCGGAGCCCCCTCTCTCTTTCTTGTCGTAATTCTCTGGTCTGTGAGCACCGCCTTGCTCGCTCCAGGTACCGATCCCGTATCGGCCCGGTTAGCCGAATGGGGCCGAAATCATTATCTTGGATCGGTAATCACAGCTTTGGAAAACGTTCAGTACGACGTAAAGAAACCAAAGGTTGGCGGCGCGCTTGATCAAAGTGCCGCACAATTGCTCGCGCAAGACGCTCTTCATATTGGGAAAACTATTCCTAGCGTTGTCACTCCCGCATTGCCAGGCGAGGGCGACCTAAAGACGGTCTATAAGGTCAATGGACAACCAGCGATTCAAGTGGGTTTTTTACGTCCAGATCAACAGCACACCTCATATTTGGCCGGGATAGCAATCATGCAGAGCTCTCTCCTGCGATTTGTGCAGCATCCAGGTTTTTCTGAACCCGGCAAGTTGGCCAAGCTGGGATCCACCGATTTTCTCCAAGGATCTGATCTCACCGGATTAGCAGCAACATTCAATAGCGCTTTTAAGATCAAAGATTCTCTTGGTGGTTACTATCAAAACGGTGTTCTCCTCAAGCCACTTGTAGATGGAAAAGCAAGTCTTGTTATCTACTCAGATGGTCACCTCGATATTGGATCGTGGGGGAGCGAAGTTTCTATGAATTCAACTGTCGTCTCCGCTCGTCAAAATTTGAGCATGTTAATTGATCATGGCGTCATCACCCCAAATCTCAACGAGAGCGTCCTGCAAAAGTGGGGCTGGACAGTCAAAAATGCGCACCTGGTGTGGAGATCTGGCCTTGGAGTCGATACAAACGGAAATGTAATTTACGTAGCTGGAAATGCACTATCTGTGCAAAGTTTGGCAGACCTTCTGAAAACCGCAGGAGCGGTTCGCGCTATGGAACTCGACATAAACCAACAGTGGATTTCTTACATGTGGTACCCAACAACGAAATCTGGAGTCATGAAAGACCCAGTTAAGTTAGTCGCATTTACGCGCCCGGCAAAACGATATTTCAGCCAGAGTAGTCGTGACTTCTTCGCGGTCTACGCGCGCTAATTTACTTATCTTTCGCTTGAATTAAATACTCGCTGAGTCGTGCTGCAGTAGCCATAACTTGGGCCGCATGAGCGCGCCCTGGTTGCCGACCTAGACGTTCCATTGGGCCGCTGATACTTACCGCAGCGATTACCTTGTTATTGGGACCGCGCACGGGCGCGCTTACGGAAGCGACGCCAACTTCCCGTTCTCCCACGGATTGCGCCCAACCGCGGCGACGGACCGCAGAAAGGGTAGAGGCAGTAAATTTTGCATTTGTTAATCCTCGATGCAATTTATCGGGCTCTTCCCACGCCAAGAGAATCTGCGCGGCCGACCCTGCCTGCATAGTGATGACGGTTCCCACCGGAACTGAATCTCGCAGACCAGATAGCCGCTCTGCAGTTGCTACACAGATTCGTAAATCTCCTTGGCGACGATAAAGCTGAGCGCTTTCACCGCAAGCATCGCGTAAGGCAGATAGCGCTGGTGGGGCCACAGAGAGAAGGCGATCCTCGCCTGCGGCAGAGGCTAATTCGGCGGAGCGGGCACCAAGTACAAAGCGACCCAGCAGATCACGCGTAACTAGGCGATGGAATTCTAGTGCGACAGCTAATCGGTGCGCAGTCGGACGGGCGATCCCGGTGGCGGCAACCAATTCGGCGAGTGAATGGGGCCCCGCTTCCAGGGTGGCCAAAATGCGCACAGATTTGTCTAATACGCCGACTCCGCTATTCTTTGTGTCCATACTCTGATAATGCCATCTCAGACTTTGAGATGCAAGATCTGGGATGAATTTCGTCAAACGAAGGAGTGGGAATGAGCAAAACTCTAGCCGA
>Ga0214167_1000238_pt1 | contig 33771 bp, 31 predicted proteins | sample TroBogypolimnion_45_FD_153006 | JGI IMG/M metagenome (GOLD analysis project Ga0214167, IMG submission 153006) | Freshwater microbial communities from Trout Bog Lake, WI - Practice 18AUG2009 hypolimnion v3 | ecosystem: Environmental > Aquatic > Freshwater > Lake > Hypolimnion/Profundal zone ... | reverse complement strand
GCCAACTTAGCAGCTCATGTATCGACCTCCTATCTCTCTACACAATTAGGAAGTACCTTTGCTGTCTTTAATGCCTCCTCCTTTTCAACCTTCAGTTTCACCGGTACAACAGGCTTCATGAGCACACTGACAGTGAACAACCTCTACATTGGTTCTAATCAAGGGTTCACAACAATGGGTGATGTGATTGGAACAAGTTTATCCACTATTCTTCTGTACACGGGTGTTGAGTACGCCACGAATATCTATGCATCTTCGCTCGCTGTTTCATCAATCGCAGCGACACAATTTAGTAATATAGGAACCGCAACCTTTGCTAGCAATGTTCTCCACACAGGTGGTGCAACGTCGTATCTGAGTAATAGCGGTTTGTTTAGTAACGTTGGAAATTCAGTATTTACTGGAACTTATTTGAGTAACTCAGGAAACTTAAGTAATGGTGGTTTAGCTACATTTAATAGCAATGTAACAATATATGAAAATTTTACTGCCATAGCAACACCCTCAACAGCAAACTCATATAGTTTATTAACATTAAATATTCCAACAGCAGGTAGTGCAACAACACTTGCACCTATTATTTCATTAGTTGGAGGATATGGTGCTTCAATTGCTGGTGGAATTACTCAAAGTGCTGGACCTGTTCTTTCATTAGGAACAATTGCTGGAGCTGGTCAGCCAACCGTTGAAGGATATCGCATGACAGGAACAAATAGTGTTTTCTATGGGAATGTAACGGTTGGTACTCCTGGTTCAAATAATACAATTACAATACAAACAGGTGGAACAATTACAGTTCCAACAGGTGCTGGAGGACTTGGAAATAATGCCTATCTATTATTAAATACTCCAAATAACACTGCATATTTAGGAGGGGATTATGTATATTTACAACCCGCTGGAAATATTAGTTTTTATAGAGACTTCTATACAAGTTGGCCGGCAACTTTTTCTAGTACTGTAAATATAAGTGGTCGTCTCAGTAATAGTGGAAATACTTTTTTAACTGGAACTTTTTTGAGCAATAGTGGTTTGTTTAGTAATGCTGGTATATCACGATTTGCAAGCAATGTTTTTCTTACAGGTGGAACAAATACGAGTGGACTTTCTATAAATAATACAAGTAATATTAACTATCTTCAAATAAATGGTGATTCAACTACTTCACAATCAACTAGCCCTGATGGTGGCACAAACTATCCACTCGTGATTACATCGCCAAAAACTGGCACTACTATTTATGCAATGGCTTTAGGAGTTGATTATACAACTGGTTATGGTTTTATAAATGCTGCAGGAAATGGTGCTACACAGCCAATTTTATTAAATTCACGTGGTGGTTATGTGGGTGTAAACTGTAACGCACCTGCGTATCAGTTAGATGTAAATGGCATTGCCCGTTCAGGTATTCCTATCTCGTCACTTACGGGTACATATGCAACGTTTTCAAACTTTAGTTTTGGCATTTATTACTATATTACAAACTCCGCCTTTTCGAATATTGCTCTTACTGGAACAACGGCACCAGCTGGAACAGGTACTGCTGCCGCACCTTCTATTGGAACTGGTTGGTATGTAACCTTACGAAATAACACTGGCTCTTATTTATCAATAACAGTAAGTGGTACATTATCGTCAACACCCGCATCTCCCTTTACAATCCCTCCGTCAAATGCCACTACAATTGCCTATGATTCCGCACTTGCAGGTGGTGCTGGATATGTATTCTTCTGAGTTCACGAAGTGAGAAAAAAATTCTACCTCAGACCAGATGCCAGGACCAGCGGCAGGTTCAAAATCAATTTCAGGTTTCGACCCGAGGTCCATTGGAGGTTGTCAGCTCTGGTTAGATGGTGCAGACCCAACATTTACCGGTCCATTAGCAAACTCAGCAACTGTTTCAACCTGGAATGATAAGTCGCCATCCACATCTGCTAATAATGGAACTGCTGCAGGTACAGGTACACCAACTTATAATTTGACTCGTAAAGGAATTACCTTAAGTGGTACAAATTATTACACTCTACCCGCTGGAGCTATATCGTCAGGTTCAACAAATTATACAATTTTTACTGTATTTTATGCTACAAGTTTACCATCAGCGGCATATCTTTGGTTTGCGGGTACTTCTGGTACAGCAGATATAGGAATGGGATTAATTCTATATGCAGCAGGAAATATTGAGTCAGGATTTTGGACAGATTATATGGGTGTAACAGGTCCTGGAGTTGTCGCAATAAATAATACTTATGTTGTAACAACTATATTTAATGGAAATACTCGTACATTATATGTGAATGGTGTGGCTATTATTTCAGGAAGCCCAACTGGAACAAAAAATATTGCTTCGGCAACAAATTATATTGGAAGTGGATCAGGTAGTACAAATTTTGTTGGTACAATTAATGAAGTAATTTCGTATAATTTTGCTATGCCTACACGACAACGTCAGGCTGTTGAAGGGTATTTAGCATGGAAATGGAGTATTCAAGCAAGTATATCAAGTTTTAGTCCTATTTATATAAGTGGATGCGTACTTTGGTTAGATGCTCAAGATTTAACAACAATGTTTCAAACAACCGCTGGCACAAGTCCTGTAACAGCAGCCACTCAATCTGTGGGTCTTTGGAGTGATAAATCTGGAAATGGATATAATGCGCTAGTATCGAATCCAAGTGGTTCTCCAACTGCTACATTTCCAACTTATCAGACAACAACAGGCCCTGCAGTCTATTTTGCAAATAGCGCAGATATGATGTTTTTTTCAAACTTTTTTACAGGTACTTCAGGATATGATATTTTTGTAGTTGGTCAGCCACTTCCTTCAACTGCACCTAACTACAGAACACTTTTAAGAGGTTCAACATCAGAGCATCCTATTATTATTAATTCAGGTGGTACACAAATAGGAGCTTTCTTAAATACTGGAGGATTTAATCAGTTTGGTGGTGCATCTGGTTTAACATGGCCAGATAATTCATTGCAATTATTATATGTAACAATTAGTTCAACTAATACATATCAGGCTGCCCTCAATGGAACCTCAACTCTATCCGCAGCAGTGAATGCAGGAGTTAATAATAATTTTGCTTATTTTGGAAACTATCAAGGCGGTGCACAACCGTGGGGTTATGTTAATGAATTAATTATCTTATCAAATGTTACTCCAACACAGCGAGCATTAATTGAGACCTATTTGAGCAGAAAATGGGGGAAGACTGTAAACACAACTGTGACAAATGCGCATCCTTACACTTCTATAAGACCATTTACACGACAGTTTAGTCCACTTGATCTTCCTGGTTGTGCATTGTGGTTAGATGCCGCTGACTACAGTACATTTTCGTTTAGTTCTGGAAGTATTCTTTCAGCATGGAATGATAAGTCTGGAAATGCTAGGAATATGGGAGTTGGATCTGGATCAACTACAGTTGTTAGTAACTCTGTATATCTAAACAGTTCTTATATGTATGTAGCAAGTGCAGTTGACCTAACAAATCTAACAGTTTTTATTGTTACTCAATCAACCACAACCACAGGAAATCAAACAGTATTTGTAGGAAGACCTAATTCAACAGCTGATTATTCAAGCGTTGATGGCTTCGGATTCTATGTTGATAATGGTCAGATAAGATTTTATGGTCAGGCTGCGGCGCTCCAATATTCACAATTCTCTGCAACTACTGCTAATAAGAACTTATTTTCATTTAATTCAAGTGGAACTGCCATTAATGCATGGTTAAATGGAACCTCGCAAACAGGTGGAACACTCACAGCTACGCGAACAAACACCGCCAATGGATTTGCGATTGGAGCTTCTTGGAATGGTTCGTTATATAATAATATAATTGCAACTTCGTATATTTATGAAATTGTTGCTTACAATACAAGTCTTACAATAAGCCAACGCCAAGCAGTTGAAGGCTATTTGGCCCAAAAATGGAATACAACTCTTACTTCGCACCCCTTCTCAAAGTTTCCCCCATCAAGTCCTACAATCTTTTCACCTACTAATTTTATTGGTTGCCAGTTATGGATGGATGCTTCACAGGAGACAAGTGCAAATAATGCTACAATTTCAACAATCCCTGACCGTTCAGGGAATGGTATTGCATTAACAGCAATTGGATCTATAAGTAACTATCAAAACTATCGAAATGGCAACTCTGTCTACTATTTTGGCAACAGTCGTGCAAGTAATGCTAGTTTTCCATGGGGAACAAGTTTTACGCATATTGTTGTAGCTTCAAGTGTGGGTGGAACTTGGCTAAATTCGGTTGGTACACTTACAAGTTATGTTAGTCTAGGAAACTGGTCTCTTACGAATATTAATAGTACAACCAGTTTTGAAGATCCTGGCGCAGTAAATAGTTCTGCAAATTGGACTCTTGCAAACGGAGCCACTGTTAGTGTTTCAAATCTAGTATTATCTTTGTCCTTAACAACAACATCAGGTTCTAAGGGACAAACTATATATACTGTTCCAATTAGTTCATCTCGTCAAACGAGTATTTCCTTTTATCTTCCTGCTTCATGTGGAACAAACATTCAATTTGGATGGACAAATGGAACAACAACACTGGCCTTCAGTATTAATCTATCAGGTTCTGCTCCAGCGAGTATAACATGTCCAGGCACTTCAGGAACTGGAAATGTGACCTTTACAACAACAAATAATTCAACATATTTTGTAATAATAAATATATATAATACTACTTATACAATAACAGCATCATCCTATCCGTTAGGAGTCTATACACCTGTTTCTTTATCACCTACATGGACAAATTCAGGAGCTTCTGCATATTCTTTCTTTTTTACTACTTCAGCAACTTCAAGTCTTGCAACCACCCTTACAAATGTACAGTTTGACCCAGGACAAGGTTGTTCAGTTTTACCGAGATCTGCTGGCCTTGCAAATTCTTGGCATATATTATCTGCTGGATACACAGCAGGTTCTACAACAATGACAAATTATGCAATAAATGGTTATAATCGTTCTTCATCGGCCTCAGCTGCGTATTCAGGTACAACACCACTCTTACCATTATATATTGGTGGTAGTAGCGGAGGTGCCTATGATACAAATACATTTGCCGAAATTATTCATTATAATGTGGCACTTTCGACAACCCAGCGCCAGGCCATTGAAGGATATCTTTCAGCAAAGTGGAGTATTCCTCTACCAATCACACATCCGTACTATACATACAGCCCTTCACAACAATCACAAACAAGTCTAGTAGCAAATGTCTCTATTAGTTTTTCCTCGACGACTCTAACTTCAAGTTGGGGGGGAAGTCCTGATGCTATAAGCTATTTGTTCACTATTTATCAATCATCAAGTCTTACAGGTGCTTTAACAACATATTCTACTTCGACTCTCACATCAACATCCTATACATCCACTGGGCTTCCAGTAAATTCCTATTACAGAATGACTATAAGTGCAATTGGACCTGGAGGGACAACTAGAGCTTCAGTCTCATCATCAGTTCCCTGTTTGGCGGCGCCAACCTCCCTAACCAATACAATTACTGGGACAACCCTTACACTGAACTGGATTGGAGCGGCAAATGCATCAGGATATTCTTATACACTCAATGGAGGTGGTCAAGTAGCCGTTGGCAATGTAGTGTCTTATACATATCCTACAGCACTTACTCCAGGAAACTCCTATTATTATAATCTCTATGCAACTTCATCAACTAATTCAATTTCAGCAATTAGTGCTTCCTCTGCAACTGTCTATTGTTTGGCACAACCTTCTGCACCTACACTTGTTCTTACAACAACTGCGGGTGCTACAACAACCTATTCATTTACATTGTCATGGTCTGGTGTAACTACATTAGCTACAAATATAAATTATTATATTGGAACATCAACAACGTATAATGTATCGAATGTAATACAAGGTAATAGTGCAAATACAGGTTCTGGAAGTGTCACGTTGTCATCATCATCACTTTCTTCAAATACTCTTTATTATGCATTTGTACAAGGGTATAGTACTAATACAACAAGTACTGCGTCATCCGCATCATCTGGCACATGGTGCTTAGCGGCACCCACATTGAATTCACCTACATTTAGTCCATTTGCAACCTATACTACACAGCTTAACTGGACAAACAACTCAACATCATCACAGGGTGCTACAAATATTCTTGTATATATAGGTGCATTAAGTAATTCTACATCCAGTACAACTCTCACTGGATATTCTGGAGCTGTTGGTGGTGGTACTTCAGTTGCAACTCAATTTCAATATGTAGCTAATACAGTATATACCTTTTATGTAAAAACAATTGGAACAAATACGAGTGCAACTTCAAGAATATTATCCTTTGCTTATTATAATTCAGTTGCAAAACGTTCACTTACAATCTCAACAGGCTATACTGTAACAGCATCGTTCTCTGGATCTGGTGGTGGTGGTGGTTATGGAACAGATGGCGCAGGTTCTACTGCTAATGGTGGATTTCCAGGCGTTGGTGCTATGACATCAAATGTGACATTTTCTGTTAGTACAGGTAATACAATTAATTTATATATTGGTCAGGCTGGCTCAAATGTGTATGGTAGTGCTAGTGGTACAACTACTTCTTCTGCTGTCTGTGGTGATGGAACTATTGGAGGTTCTGGTGGTTATGCATATTATGTAGCAGGTGCATATGGTGCAAACGGAGGTGGTGCAGGTGGAGGTGGCGCAGCTACTGCATTAATCTGTTCAGGAGTCGCTGTTATTGTCTGCGGAGGGGGTGGGGGGGGTGGAAATGGTGGTGGTCAAGGTGGTCAGGGCGGAAATGGCGGTACAACTGCAAATGGTGGAATTGGATTTGATGGATATTCATATAATGGAACTCTTATCAATTATGGCCACAATGGTGGATATGGTGGTGGCGAAGGATGTAGCGTTGCAAATCGCACAGCTGGCTGGATTGATGCTGCAGATGCGAAAAACAGTTTAGTACCTTATGCACCAAGTCTAAATCAGTTAGGTTGGCGTGGAACTGCAGTTTATATAACGAGTATTACACTTGGTGCGGATGGAACATCTAGTACAAACACGGGTACAAGTACAACTGCGATTGGAAATGGAGGTTATAGTGGTCAGTTTTACGGTCAAGCGGGTGGGGGTGGAGGTGGCGGATATTCTGGTGGTGGTGGAGGTCTTTCATGTAATCAGGGTTCTACACACAATAGTGGAGGTGGCGGTGGTGGCTCAAGTTATTCCAGCGCAGGTGGTACATTTGTTGCATCGTCTGGTTCAGGTGCTGGTTGGGCATTTATTGGCTATGGATAAAAGACATTTTATATATACTCTATATATGTATTTCAAAGATGCATATATATAGTTATCAGTAAGAGGTTACTGAACTATGTTCGGGTCACATTGAGTGTAATTGTACTGCTCCCATCATGCGAAAAAGCGAAGATCATTCCATCTGTTAGATCATCAAGCTCATGGAGCCAAGTTGCGATCGGTTTTCCAAGTAAGTACTCAAAATAGTAAGTAAGTCTTCTATTTACTCCATCTGCACATAAATTAGGTGGTGCTAGAGACAGCGTAGAAATAGCATATCCGCCAGGAAATCCTGCCGCGGCCCATTTATAGAGAGCTGGCTTCAATCCCTCAACACTTGGTGTAGTAAAAGCTGCCACGCTGCTACGGTCTGCCGTCTCCTTTACTACAGTAGCCTCATAGGAATTCATTAAATCTGCAATTGTTAGTGGCAGCTTAATCGGTGCCCCAGATAAATCTGCAACAAGTGTACTGGTAAATGTACTTGTTACAGTATTTCCTGATAGATCGCCTACAAGCGTTGAAAACATATCTTGAGTTCCAGAGATATCGGTGATAATCGTAGAGAGTGTAGATAAATATCCTGGTTCAAGAGTTCCATCTGCCATATCAGAAACAAATGTACTTATAAGAGTTTCCACTTCTTGACTCATCTTACTCTCACCCGCAAAAAATTTGAACCAGCTTTACCCCATTTATTATCCTAGAATGAGAGATATCATGAACGACAATCGCGTCCATCGCGCCAACAACAACATGAATCGCAATCGCAATCCGAATCCCAATGCAATCGAGCATCTGAATGCTGCAGAGGAGGCGGGCATTGCTGCGGCCGTAGTTGAGGTGAATCGGGTCTTTGTTCCTCTTTATGGACAGCTTCCCGTCAATCTTCAGCGCTTCCTCTCCTCCGCTGTGCGCCATATCTTCCGTATGATGGATGCAGATCGTGATGATGGTTTCCTACTAGAAAATGCAGTTCTTCATGAGAATATGGTTACAGCATCTGCGCGGAGCACCTACAATCTCGTAGAGCGAGATATCCCTGACATCATTGTGCGCCCTTTTGAGGATCTAGAGTTTCACGAGCGCCTAGTCTATATTAATCTAGTCATCTTCCTCTACCATCTGGTAATTCGCCTCCGTCACCAGAATGAACACAATATGCCCCTCAATGCTCCCCTCAATCGGAATAATTAAATAATCGTAATCGTATCACCCACACGCTGACCCTCTTTAAAAAGCGCCTGTAGTGCACTAACCACTTTTTTTTGCGTTGGCGACCGTATACTCTCTCCAATCCAGGTCTCCACTGGCTTTAACGGCCTCTCAAAAAGTTCAAACCACTGCCCTAGACTCGCTAGACTCGGAATCGGCACCGCAAGTCCAAACCACGCCTTGCAGTACCGATGAAACCAGTCGAGGCCACCCATGGGCTGAAAGAGTTCCGCTTCTCCAAATGTCAAGACCGGTACAATCGGACATCCGACCCGTTGCGCGATTCGTAAATATCCGCGCCGCTGTCGTATAACTACTGTAAGCCCCTTACAACCAATCTCCTGAACACCTCCAGGCATCAAGATAACAGAATCACCAGACCGCAGCGCTGCCTCAATCTCCACCTCCGTCGCTTCAATAGCTCCATGCAGCTCCATAAGTTCTCGGACGCCTGGAATCTTGAAAAAAATACTATGAACTGCTGGTCGTACTCGCGCCAGCCCTTCAGGCCAGTCTGTAATCCGCGCAGCCCAATGGAAAAAAGGCGCCATGAAAAAGAGTCCATGCGGATGCGCAATATAGAGAACTGGTCCTGTAGGAATCTCTTTCAGATGTCCCCGTAGTAAAAAGGTTGCGCGAAGATTGCCGCGCAGGCGTTCCACATGCGCACCAAGTTCCCGCAAAAGCCACTCAATATATCCGTGTTTCCGTAACCAGTGGTAGCCATAGTAGCCTATTACAAGTAGCGCAGCAACTGCTCCTGATGCGGCAATAGTAGCCAAAAAGGCACCAAGAAAGCAAAATGTTATACATGTTATTGTCAATGGCCATATCATGTAGAACAGTTCCAAAGGATTCGCCGCGCTCATTCCTTCTCCTTCTCCCAACCGACGATTTGTTCAAGCCGATTCACACGCTCAAGTAGTGTCTTTACGGTCTCTACGAGTAGGGGTACAACCTTGTCATATGCTACATAGAGTTCTCCAGCGCGTGCCACAACGGCCTCAGGAATTACGTCAACAATCTCTTGAGCAATGAATCCAATATCCTTCGCACCTGTATCACGCCATTCAAATCGGACGCCTCGCAGTTGTCCAATCGCCCATTCAGAATTTGCAAGCGTTTCAATCTTCATCTTCAGCCGTGAATCGGACGGCGTGATAAAATTCGTAGCGGATACTGATCCAGTAAAGACACCCGCACCATTTACAAAGAGTCCACCTGTGCTCATATAGGCACTCGTATTCCCGTACGTCAGTGTGTTTCCGGTTGTGATGGTACTTGTGTTAAGGATGACAAGATTACTATTTTGATAGAGGTTAGTATTGCTTAAATTCAGATCAGTCAGTACCTGCAATGGTGTAGCATTAAAATTGCTCAGATTATTTGTATAAATTGTCTTTGTTTCAAAATTGACCATTTGTTCAAGATTACACAGTGCATTACTCATCGCAACAGTTGTGTTTACACCCGATGAGTTCGTCTGTGTATTTTGTAGACCGATGAGATTGAGCACATATGGATTCGGCACATAGCCTGCTACGCCACCGCCGTTATTCATTACTGTTCACTGCCACGATTTTCTTAAATGGCTCGGCCCCCGTCGGTCTAAAATACATCTTAAACTAATAGCAAGGGATGCAACAGGCGCATCAATCGTACTATCAACCTTATCTTTCAGATTCGGATGATAGTGACACATCCAGTATTACTTCATCTGATACGTCGACCGATGGCATCTATCCTATTGGTTCACCAGATGGCCTCAGACAAGCAGGGGCCGTTCCAGAAACTGCAGTATCAGTCATTACAAATCGTATTCAGCCACGCACAGGAAATAGCAAAGTTGGACTCGAATATAGTGTATATGATATAAGTGGTGTGCTAAATGTCTCTTCAGGTACAAAGTTCGATACAAGTGCTGGAACCTATACGTCGATTCTCATGATCAATAGTCTTGACCGCGATCGCAATGTCTATGCGCAACCGACTTTCTTCACGATTCGTCTTCCTCGCACGTATCGAAATGTGAGCCAATTCTCCATTACGCAGATGAAACTTCTCTCCTCCTTTTACTATTTTAGACCTGATAAGGAAAATGTGAGTCTTCAGGTACTTGAACAGGGTCGTACACTCACACAAGGTGGTACGACTGTAGATAATATCATCACCGTAACAATTCGTACGGGCTCCTATGATATAAATGCTCTTCTTGCGGAACTCCAGTTGCAGCTCAATCGCACTCCTCTCTTCTTCTACTTTCCAAATGGAATTAATGACTTTATTCCACTGTTCACGGCAGCAGGCGATCTCAGTGTCGGATTCAATCAGCCTGGAGATAATTTCTACAATGCACTGCTCGGCACATTTCTTGCGAATCCGACCATGACGCAGATTGTGACAACCTTTTTTCCTTCAGCGAATGCAGGTCTCACAACCTATAGCTTTGGTAATGTGCTGATCGCATATTACTATCCTGTTCTCTATGAGCAGGTTCTTGACCCAGCCTACATCATTAATCTCAATCTTAAACTCACGACCAGCACCCTATTGCCTGGTGAAACAGTCACTTCGCGTATTCTCTACACCTTCCAAGGTCTCAATGATCCTGTCATTTTAGAACTTATCAATCAGAATATTGCACCACTTGATACGTATCGCACTCTGAATACATTTCTGCATTCGCTAGTTAATGAATATAAGTGCACATATGCCACCAACAATAATAATATCAGTATCTCAACAAATCAATTAAATACATCCCTCTATAATCTCATTACAAATCAAACAACAATTGCTCTGGCCAGTCAACTCAATGCAAATAATCTGACAGCCCAGCAGTATTCAAATCTACAGGCATCGAATCTACGATTTAACGCCGTCTTCACCGATATGTATAATTTCATACAAAAGGCCTTCGCGGTCAATTTTGCCGTGAATTTTGGCACCTATTCAGCCACCTTTTACACAAATGTCAATAATGTACTCTTTTTACAAAACGGCATCGGTGCAACAGGTGTTGCCACAGGATATACGCTCGCCGTCCTGCAGTCAGGCAATTCACAAATCAATTCATCTGCGCAGCAGCAGAACAGTTCCCCTGGATATTGGCCGCAGATTCATTCAATTCCTCCAGAGCACAATGATCTTTCTGCAAATATCATTTGGATTGGCTCAGGAACACAATATTTAAACCGTTTTGTTGATGCAGCCTATGCGCCTCTAAATAATCGTATTTTGAACACACCCTACAATTATCTCAATCAGTCTATACAGACAGGAACAAAATTTATCGATAATTCTGGAAATCTCTATATCAATCCATCATTTGGTGCGGGAGATTGCGTTACACCCATTTACAACAGTGGGTATACTGTTTTCCGTTTCCGTTCCTTTGTGCGCCAAACACTGCAAGTGGAGACATTGCCTCTTCCCTATTACTATAGAATTCCAGAACTCAATAAAAAGGAGTTTCCTGGGCCGATTGCAACCTATTTTGATCTGAGTTACTCCTTCATAAATAATCCATTTTTGACGCGTACAGATATTTCATCCATCCCAATCAACTTTGCTCAGAACTATGCCACCGCCCGATCAAGTTCACGTAATATTGTTCTGACTGTTCAGCAACCCATCAAATACTATAGTTTTGTTGCACCGTATCCGCCTGTAAACGATGCAAGTGGCTACAAGTACAACTTAACACTCACAGTTGAATCTGAGACCATTTCAGATATTTCAACGAACTTTGTATCTCCAATTGTAGGATTTTTATATCATGATCAAGGTGCCTTTTATGCGGATATTAGCGGCTATCGCAGTGAAAATCCTTATAATTATTTACAGACATTTACTGCGGATACAACGGTCGAGTCAGTGACAATTACAGCAAATGTCATCGCAGGAGATACCTATTATATGATTCTCAGATCTCAGGCAATCTCCTTTCAGAATATTCGGGCAAAAGTGATCGCGTATTATCCGCAGGAATCGACTACACCCTTTGCTCGTTACATTCCAAATCTAAATATTGACCCCTATGGCGTTCCACAACTGAATTTTCCTATAGTTACAGATGTCTCTTATAATAAATTCTACGGGGAACTCTATGACATTGATTATATGAGACTACCGAGTTTTTCAACTCTGCAAGGTAAAGATCCAACGTCTGCAAGTTTTAATCAGTATCTACCAGTCACAGAATTTCCAATCGGTTATGATTCAAACGGCGTGAGTACAGATTTGACAGACTACCGAGGCTATTTGTCGAATAATCCTGGAAATCGACCCAATGTCACCTTTCGCACAGATCCTACAAATCAATACACCTTCCAGTCTCTTTCACCGTATTACTCCGCATCAAACTCCTATTTCTACACGGGTAGTTTGAACGCAATTCTAAAACCGCTCTCAAATACTGTATACACACCGACCGCAGTGGCTCAACGCGAATACAAGATTATCCATTGGTATGATCAGCAGTATATTGCGCCCCAATACTTTCAGTCAACTCTTAAAAAACTTGAAAGTATCCCTACGTTCACCAGTGTGGTGGATGCAAGCTATGGGGCACTCAATGGCTATACGTACACTGCAACAACTGTCAAAGCGTCAAATTCAACCCCAATTCGTATTTCGACGGCCATGAACTTTGATCAGGGTGTTATTGGCCTCGGCTTTCTACCGAGTGCAGCCCAGTGGGAGATTGATCAAGTTGTCTTTAAAACTGCCTATATGCCCAATGCAGGTGGTGACACCTTCACCGATCCGAACCGCTCCATCAGTACTCTCTGTGTTTTCCCAACATCTGCAATTACAGGAAATTATCTGAATACGATTACTCAGGATCAGGCCATGTATCAACTAAACTATGTCTCAAGTTTTCAATATACACCTGCAATTGAAAAACTCTACAGTGGTTTCGATACAATTGGCGGAACCTATTGGCAATTCAAGATAAATTCGAACTTTGTCAGCCCACTTGTACAAAAGGTTGGTGGCTTCACCCCATCTAATACATATCTCTTTGACTCAAATGCTTACTATTCCATTATACCCTTTGACTCAAATGGGAATGTTACACAGTTCTATACGCTGATGGGATCCTATGTACCGTACCCAAATGTATCGAAACCTGTGCCAGCTTCAACAGTACCCGCTGCGGTAAATTATTATTCATCGCCACCTCCAAATAATACTGACTTCTATGTACCCCAACAATTACCGAGTTTCAAACCTGGTTCCTATTATCCTACTGACTGTAATCTCTTCCAGAGTCGTTATGAACAGTCTATACCCATTCAAACAAATCTCATTCATACACAAAAATTTACCGATCCTACTACACCCTCGAATGTGTTCAAAGTCTTTACAACATCTCCTGTAGGTACTGCACAGAATCAACTTATTATTAATAATAAAAATTCAAATATTGGTGCAATGACACTACTCATAAATAATGGTCCCTATGTATTTATGACAGATAATGGAAGCTATACTTTTTTTGGTGGATCTTGTAATATTACATATAAAACAAATTACTATTTTGGTTCAAATTATAATCAAGATTTTGGTGGAAGTTACTGTAATGGCGTCTATACACCTGGTAATGTTCGTGCATTTTCAAATATCAATTCAAATGATTTGGGGAGTTTACGATACGATCCTGCTTTGCCAGTGCAGAAAACTTCGAATCTAAATCAAACTGGGGTTCAATCAAATCTCTTCATGGGCATTACAACAAATACAAATACCACAACCTTTCTTGATAATATGTTTGTACTTACACTTGGTAGTGTCTATACATACGGTCTACCAGCAAGTCGAACGGCCTACGCCTATGAATTTATCTTTTCAAGATATAATCCTACAACAAGTAGATTAAACCCCCTTATTTATAATCCTAATAATACATCTCACTCACCTATCTTTGTGAGCAGCGTACTTTCAAATGGAACTCCACTCGCAGGATCAAGCCTAACACAGTACAAATGGTTTGATTCAAATCCCAATGTTAATCAATTAGTAAATTTCAGTTATACAATCGATTCATATACTGTTGCTCAGCATAGATCATTAGTAAAATTCAATTACACGAATACAAATTTACTCTTCTTTCAATTCCAGACAATTAATCCTAATCCAAATGCCAATCAAGTAGCCTACGCCAATTTTAACACAAGTTATTTCTGTATGTACGACTCAAACACAAGTAAAATTGTCAACTTCTTTCCAACAAATGGATTCCTCTTTCCATTTAATACATTTAATAATACCTATTTTTCTCAGTATATTCAAGATGTCTCTGCATCCTATGCAAATACAAGTTTTATAGGAGATCCCTTTAATGCGCAAGTGCGAAATGGCCCTATCCCCACCAATCTCTACTTAGACTGGACAGTTGATACTACAGGAAATATGTTTGTAATGAATTTACCAAGTGATTATAGTCAGTATTTTAATATATCCTATTACAAACTCTTGAGTAATCAAGGTGGAGCCTATCCAACACAATTAAATTTTAATACAGGAATACGTATTGTGGGTTCCCTTGGACTCAATAATCCAACGTATCACGATTATGGATATGGCTTCTTTAATCAATTGAAGATTGATGCAAATAGTAATCTATATATGCAGCAACAATTTGATATTGTGTCGCAGAATTCAAATATTCCATGGTCATATGCTGTATCACTTAATTTGGAGGTTGTAAATCCGTATCATTCGTATCCTCAATTGCTCTATGCGTGGAATGTCTTTGGTACAAATGATTTATGGGGCCGCTATGCGAAGATTAATTTGAGCCAATATGGTACACTTGTAACAAATTCACCACCTGCGACTGTGATTGATTTACAATTTGCAGTGAGTCAACAAAACTTTCTCTCAAGTAATTCATGTAATACGTCAACTGCAATTATAAGCGATATGATACTTGGAAATCAACAAGGTACAGGTGGCACCCCCTCACTTTTCTTTCAACGAGGTCAATTTGAAAATATCTATAATTCTCAAAGTGCTCCTCTGAACGCACCTATACAACTTATTAATTTAGCTGTGCCACCTGATTTAGTTATTCGTACATGTAATGCACCTACTTATGCAGCTGGACCACTATTTCTCACATTTGCATACCAAAATCAGAGTTATACATTTCAGTATCAAGTTGACGGTGATACAAATGATCTAACTGTGAAATTCAGCGAATATACATCAACAATATATGGTCAGTCAAATGTCAGTATTCCCTATTTTATTAGAACTGCACAATTTACATATGGTTCACAGTATTCTTACTTGGGGCTTCCAGGTACATTCACAATTTTTCTAGAAGCCAACTATCTCTTTACAGTGAGATCTGAAGTTTTACTGACTTCTTTTCCTATTTCCGCTATTGGAGTTCAATGGCCGATTGCATTCTCTCCTCCAGGACCTGATCTAAGTCCTATTCCCGTTGTGTTTGTTCCTCCAAATATAACCAATGCTCCATGGCAATTAACTGCATATGGATTTGCAAATTCGGGCATTGATCTTCTTCCATTAACCGCATGTAATGCATGGCAGGTCATGTATCCTTCTGTAAAGATTGTTATGAAAAAACTCAGTAGTTCTGCATCGCCTATTACAAATGTAGCAGATTTGACAAAGTATCCGTCTTACTGCCATACATCCATGTTCTATTATGATAATTACAGTGATCTCTCAAATGACATTTTTGATAAATTTGGCTCTGAAACAAAGGCGCGTTTTAAGAATTCAGATGTCAGTTCAGGCTATGAATTCTACAGTTATATGTATAATATTCCACTAGAAGCTTACAAAGGAAAAACAAATGATATTAGTGATAATATAGGCTATAATTATGTGGCGATCCGTGGCTATTCACCTACTGAAAAGTTCAATTGTCTTACGCGTTTCTATTTACCCAATCAGTACAGTTTCGGATTTTTGAAACTCTCTGATATTTCTAATGAAACGATCACAGTGCTACAAGACTTATCGAATTCACCCTTAGTGAACCAAACGTATCTGAACACTCTTGCCGCCTTCAATGCAACCTTTGTTGGCAACTTCACATTCGGCTCCAATGTTATCCCAGGATTTCCAGGTTCAAATTATACGTTTAATGGCTTTGGAAGTTTCTTGGCAAAGTACATTAGTATCTATAATCAAAATCTAGCTACAGCTACGCTTTTGGGAACCATTAATTCAAATGTAACTAAAGCAGTCTCAGCCTACATTAATTATTATCTAACCCCCATTTTACCCTCATATGTACTAACTCGAGCACGATTTACTGATCCTCTTTTGTTTTCATTCTTATTTAAATCAGCACTCACTCCACAGTATGCGCAACTCGAAGATGAATGGGGTCTTGGATGGAATCTCGGATATCCAAAGATGGATACACCCTATAATACAATTCAAAAAGCCCCAAGTTTCTTCAAGATTCTTGATGATTACATCTTCTTAAAACTCAACAAGGAGTTTACGATGAATCGTATGGACTCAAGTGCCAAGGAGAACTTGGCAATTACGCATGAACCACAAGGACAGACAAATCAGTATGCCGCAAAACTCCTGTTGGCCGGTTTCGGTGGATATGCGCAGACTATGGTGCAAAATCCAATCACCTTCAATCCTGTTCTGACGTCATTGGATAAACTCACATTCCAATGGGTAGATACAACGGGTACACAAATCAATAATGCCGACTGTGAATGGAACGCAGTAGTTCAGATTAATGAACAGGTAACGCAGGCTACACTCACATCGACGATTCCGAAAGCAAACTAAAATCTAGTCCTAGGGTAAATGAGCCAGCAGCGAGAGGTCCAGGTTCCAGTCGTCTTTGATGCTGTGCCTCCAAAGAACTATCCTCGTGAGAAGGGTACACCCGTTGAGGCCTACCCCATCCAAGGCTCAACAACCACCCCTTTCTTTCCTCCCGTTTGCCTTAAGAGTCACTGGGATCCTACCCAGATTTATCAGAAGACAGTGCCGAATCAGCACGTTGCGCTCCCTATAGATTTTCGTCCCTGGACGAAGGTCTGTATGGAGTATGTCACAGCCGGCCCCGTTGAGGCTCTGCCTCCTGTACCCGACTCGGTGGTCTTTCCTTCAGGAGGTGAATTCTACCCTCCTCAGCGCTGGTCAAATAATATTGATACGGAATCACTGACTCGTCGTCTTGATCGCCCTCTAGGCACATGCCAAGCGAACCAGTATATTCCTTCTCGTACAGGTGACATGTTTCAGCAAAGAGTGCTGATCCCGGATCGCAGGGGGCCTTCCACGCAGTTCATTGAAGAACTCGCCATGCCGAAGGCACTTCTACGTACGGCACCGTATGATTGCCGTGAGCAGGCGGATCGTGTGACTCTTCATTACTCAGATCGCCTCTTTAACAATGCAACCAAGCAGGACCGCTACCATAAGTTTGGCCGTGCCGAGTCCGTCAGCTGGAAACAGGTTCAGCAAAAGGGTTGGTGAGGCCAGCAGCTTCCAGTATAGCCACAACATCATTGTCCCATTGCTCAGGTAAGTCTATCTGAACAATGGTACCCTCGAGAGGAAGTATCCACCCCACAGCAGCCACGGCAATTCCTTCTTGACGTGCAAAGGAGGCACGTACGGCCAATTCAAGAATCTGCACGGCATCAAGGCCACCACTCTTGCAGAGATGCCAAAATGTTCCACAATTGACAAAATCCAGTTGCTCCATGAAAATCTCTTGGCTCGCAAGTTCAATGCCGAACTGCGGCTCCCCCTGCTCGCATGTTGTCAGCCAGGCACTGATACGCTGGTCAAGATCCTCTAGAAACTCTTGTAATTGCTCGCCAAGCAGATATTGACTCATTTCAATGACTCTAAAGAGCGCTGCATTCCGTCCTTCCCCACAGAGACTTAGACCCCCTAAGCGCCAGAGGTCGATAATCACATCTCTCCAAGTGAGTCTACGATCACCCACGCGCCTCCATGACTGTAGAGCTCCTGCTCTCCATTCAGTCGGGACCATGTAGCGTGCCGAGCCAATATGAAAATCATTGAGATCGTAGTTCTCAAAACGCAGAGGTCGTAGCTGTCCTCGGAGTTTCGCCAATAGAGTTGTCGCTTTGACAATCTCTTGAACAGTCCATCCAAGTCCGTGGCGATCGGACCATTCCGCTACGGCGGAATACTCAACGGCTGGAAGCTCTGAGCCCGTTGCACGAAACCAAGTGTGTACAATCTCAATAATCTCCGTGCGCCAGGCTTCAAAGAACTCCCGCTCCTCCGCATAGACACGTAAGGTGAAAATCAACCGTTCAAGGGCCGGCTCATGAAAGGCCTCCTCTTGTCCGCAGTACTTCCAAATGGCTCGGTAGACAAAAAGCCGGAGAAAACGGTGGAAATCGCCGCCTTTATCGTAGACCAGGGCCCATGCGGGAACTTTCCATAGACCCGCAGGAAAAAGTTTCTCGACCAATTGGTTTTCTCGTTCGAGAACTTGGAATCGCCCCGCTTTCCGAAGTTCGTGGAGTTGGTTTCCATCGAGGCCTCCGAGAAGATCAAGTAGACGCGGGCGACCCTCCGTACGGTCGGCATCGCTGAGTGTATACCGTGCAAGACCAGTGTATAAGAGGTGTATGGAGGGTACTTCACGAATAAATCGTGATAGTGCCTGTTCTTGCTTGGTGTAACTGAAATAGAGCATTGCACGAGGACGAGTTGCCCCTACATAAAAAAGTCGCCGTTCACTGATAATATCCTCAGGCTTTTTTCTCGATGGAAACATCTCATCATTGCAGCCAATGAGGAACACACAATCCCATTCAAGGCCTTTGGATGCATGGAGTGTAACAAGGTCTAGACATGCACCTTTCTCATCGACAACGTATTCATCGGCAACATCTCGAAGGCGATAAGGTCTAGCTTCCATTTGCAGTGCCTCTTCAAGTCTATATAGATCCGAATTTGTGCGACTGAGTACCGCAAATGTCCATTTTGGATGCTGCTGCTGAAGGAGTGTCAGCTGTCGAAGAACCCACTTGACTTCATCACAGGCGCGCCAGAAAAAATGCACTTCAGGTCGAGTGCCTCCGTGCCGCTGCGCAATCATTGTGCCCTTCCAAGGAAGACTAGGAATCTTCTTCAGAGTTCCATTGGCCACGTTGATAATGGCCGCAGTTGAGCGATAATTCTTACGGAGCTGATCGTCTACGAGTCCAGGAATCTTTTTGTGAAGATCGAGGATGAAACTCACATCACTGCCGCGCCACGTGTAGATATTCTGAGCGTCATCACCAACTACAATGAGCCAGCAGCCAGGATGCAGCATCCGTTCAATCATGCGCCACTGAATGGCATTGATGTCTTGAAATTCATCAATTACAATATACCGAAGCCCACCAACCCACGCACGACCACGGCGTGTTGTGAGCCATTGAGTTCCCATAATGACAAGTTCATCAATAAAATACATTTTCTGTAGTGCAGCTGGCTCATATTTCTGTAGAAGTTGCCGTGAAAGTCCGTGAAAGGTGCCGACCCAGATATCCGTTTGACCAATCAGGCTATCAAGTCGCTGTTTCATCTGATGCGCCGCATTTCTAGAGAATGTCACAAGGACAATCTGATCTGCAGGGACTCCGCAACGTTCTACAAGCCATGAGATACGAGCCGTCAGCGTGGTGGTTTTTCCAGAGCCTGCAGCAGCAAGAATCCTCTGATGACAGTGTGGGCTTCGAATGACTGCACTAAACTGTTCGTCATTGAGTGTGATCTTGCGACCTGAGAACTGAATCTCCTCCATTGAGTTGACTACGTGAAAAAGCTCTAGACCACAAATAGAATGAACCACTTTTCCTATCAATCATCCGAGTCGCATACAACAATTGTGGATGGAAAGCGTGTCTGTAAGAAGACAAATGTAACTGTTAAGAATGGTAAGGGAATGAAGAAGATGACAACGACACATGGGTCAAAATCAAAGTCATCGACTCACAAACTAACGCCGTCAGAAATTGAGAACATCAAGGGTCGTAATTTTATGCCGAACCTCTTTACAGAGCTGTCTGCACGTAATGATCGCGGGCTGCGTCTTAATAGTAAATCTCGTTCCCGCACCTTAAAGAAGGAAAAGGGTTCCCGATGATTATAGAAATCTGCCTCATTTTTGCATTTCTCTTCTTCGTCGCCGTGTTTTTTTATAAACAGGCCCTCGAAGGATTTGATGTGAGTCAGATCGAAGCGGACCAACTCGAAAAATTGCCAGCCTTACTTACTGAGCATAACTTGATTGTCTTACGCTCGCTTCCACCTACGCAACTCTGGAATCCTAGTACAATTCGTGAGATTCCGCGAATTCAAGATGCTCCGTATGGAGATCTCAAACTTGCTGATATAATGGCAAATCCGAAGGCCCCCATTACCCCACTCTTTCCAAGTTCATCTGAGAAACTTGCCGACCATGTAGGAATTCAGACGTGGCTAGAAACAACCTGGCTTCCTAAAATCATTGACTCCGAGTGGAAGCGTGTTCTCTTTTCAGCAAGAGCGGAAGTCGCCATAGGAGCCAAGGGTCTACGGAAAACGGTGGCGTACTCGACAATGATTATGCCGACCGAGGGAGACCTACTTATCAGTGTAATGCCCGAGTCATCTGAAACGTATCTACCGAAAGTCTGGATGGGAAAACCGTTTGCGACTATTAAGCGTGCAGAGGCTCCGCTGATTGGTGAAATTAAGTTTATTGATATTAAGGTGCGCAACGGATCTGCGCTCTTTGTTCCACCTCATTGGATTGTCGATATTCAAGGTGTCGAGTCTGTACCGTGGTTCATCTGGGCCGAGTTTCATCATCCCTTGAGCAAACTTGTTCAAGCCATGAGTAAAAATTGATGCGGGCAATGCCATCTAACCCTTGTACAATGTCAACCCCCACTTCTCTTTCAAGCCTCGATTCGACACCGCCGAAGCACACCTTTACTGTGCTCTATAGTATCCTAAATCAAATGTCCGATGATACGACCGCACTTCGTGATACGATGCGCTCCTATTCAAAGCGACTTGCAAATCGTGATCTTCGTGAACTCTTGCTTGATCCGAGGCTTCATGCTGCACCCTGGTTCCGTTCGGTTGGCCTCCAAAGTCCGTGTGATCTAGAGACCTTTCTGACCTTTCTCTTTACGAGGGTTGCCGAGCGAGGTGATATTCACCTTAATAGCCGCACAATGACTCTGAATGCAAAGGAGGCAGTACTCTTTGGCCTTCAGGCAGGCGAGCATAAGTGGCTTGATGTTCTTCAGCGACTCCCGTCCGTATTTGAATAAAACGACTAAATAGATGGCCGAACCAATTGTTATTTCGAATATTACATTTCAAGCAGTATCTAAATGGACGTATAAATCTCGTCAACACCTTACTTTTGTATCGACTACAGATGGTGTGACAAAGGAGCTTGCGGCATATAAGTCAATGAGTGAATTAGGATTCTGGAGATTATTTGTATTATCTGAAAATGGTTCAATATATTATAAGGGAAAGGGTGGCGGTGTTGATTATGTTCAACAGACATTTATACATATAGAATTACAGAAATATTTCAATCATGTTTTTGATGCGTTGCCAAATGCAAATGGAACTGTAGAAGTTTCCAAGTTTTCCACTGGAGACTACGTAGAAAGTATTCGTAATCATATTGATGATGAAATGCGAATGGAATATATTGAACCATTCTATTCATATTTTAAAGATAAAACAAATCGTTGTGGAGAAGTTCAAAAACCAACACGAAATGAAAGTCTTTTACACCTTTCTTCAGAAGTTCAAGCCGCTTTTCCAAGTCCAGAACTACCTGAACTTATCTATGATAATTTTAATTTTTTGAATACATATATTATACCAGGTGGTTGGTATTCATTTGATAAAGAAGAAAAAATCTCCATGACAGGTGATATTTATAAAATAAAACTAGGCTCCTTTCAAGAGAAAGAGATTATTCTCTATTTTGTACTCTATTCATTACAGACAAGTTTTAAAGAGAGAAACCCTAATAAATCTGAAAATATTTTTGCTCCTCTTAGTATAAAATATAAATTTGCACCTATATTTTTAACAACCTCTACGGATATAACCCCCTATGGCCTTGCCACTAAATATATTTTAGCAGGAAACTATATTTGTAAAATTTTAGAATATGATCACCAATGTCTACCTGAAAACAATAAGTGTACGGAAATGTATAGATATGTGGGACATATGTATGAAAATATATATCCCTATACTCTTCCTACAATAGAGGCATTAGCCAATTCTAAAAAATTTCATCAACATAATGCATGGCTTTCAAAGGCGGGATTGAAACGTGTAACAAAGGCAGGAGGAAGGAAGCGTGTAAAAAGAGGTAAGCGTAAAACTAGAAAAGCACGTGTTTAAATTTGATACGTGTCTTTTGTATATATGTCTTCAAGAATGAGCGAACTAAACATCGAACAACAGAAAGCGTTTGACCTTGCACTCAAAGGTGCATCCTTCTTCCTGACAGGCCCAGGCGGGGTAGGAAAAACGTATCTGATTGAGAAGATATCAAAGGAATTGGATGATAAATATAAAACAGTAGCAACAACAGCACTTACAGGTTGCGCTGCCCTGCTTCTAGGACGCAAGGCAAAGACACTTCACAGTTGGGCTGGTATTGGACTTGGTCGCGAGGCAACCTCTGTACTGATTGCCAAAATGAAGAAATTCAAGAATCTTGCAGTCCGTTGGAAGTATACGGATACTCTGATCATTGATGAAGTCAGTATGCTGACTCCTGAACTGCTTGAAAAACTCAATGACATTGCACAAGCCCTCCGTAAAAATTGCCAGCCGATGGGCGGAATCCAGTGCATCTTCGTCGGCGATTTCTTTCAACTTCCTCCAGTGAATAAGGGTCCCGAAGAGACCATCTTTGTCTTTGAATCTCCCGTCTGGAAACAGTGTGTACCGACGACTGTAGAACTAACGCAAATTGTACGACAGACTGACCCAGTCTTTCATACAATTCTCAATGAGGCGCGTGGAGGAATTCTGTCCGACCAATCCCTTGAAATTCTGAAGAGTCGCCAGAATCTTGATTGGAAGTCACTAGAAATCCGACCGACACTACTGTTTAGTAGGAAGGCAGCCGTTGACCAGGTGAATGCAAGTAATCTTAAGAAGCTCAAGGGTGACCGACACACCTACAAAGTAAAGACGGTGACCAGTGGCGACCATGTAATTGACCTTGAGAGACCTGAAGTGAAGTTTGCCATTGACAAACTCGACCGCGATGCATCATATGTACCTGAATTGACCTTGGCAGTGGGAGCCCAAGTGATGCTTCTTACAAATCGTAATCAAGATCAAGGTCTTGTAAATGGGAGTCGTGGTGTAGTGACAGAGTTTGGGAAAACGGCAGAGGCGTATCCAATTGTAAAGTTTCGTAATGGCATGGTCCTTGAAATCGGTCCCGCTGAGTGGGCCTGTGATGACTTTGAAACAGTGAAACGCCAGCAAGTTCCCTTAGCGCTCGCGTACGCAGTGACCATTCATAAGGCACAGGGTGCCACGCTCGATTGTGCACTCATTGATATTGGACGCGCCACCTTTGAATGCGGTCAGGCCTATGTAGCTCTCAGTCGAGTAAAGAGTCTAGATTCCCTATATATCTGGGATCTTGAGAAAACTGCATTTATCACTCATACTAAAGTCCATGAATTCTACGAACAACTGGCAAACCTAAAAGTTGAATGATGTAAAATCAAAAGTTCCGAAACAAGTTTCAATGGCATCATCTTTCTCATCTAAGAATACATTGATCGCGAAGATGGAAGGAGTCAAGAAGTCTCCGACACTTACAGCACAGAAACGCGTGAAGAAGGCATCAATTGGCTCACCTGAGGACCTTGGCCTTCAAGTCCCGGCACTTGATCTTTCTAAGCCCGCTGTAGCCGTTGACGACTCGTCGACGAACACAGATCCGAAGCCAATTGTACACCAGGCTGCACCCGAAGCCGATTCAGAGGCACTTACCGCTGCTCCAAGGCTGCCCGAGCCGCTTCTAACTCCTACTGAGGAGCGCTTCGTCATCTTTCCGATCAAGCACGGGGATCTTTGGGCAAAGTACAAGCAGCACATGGCCGTCTTCTGGACTCCGGAAGAGATTGACCTATCAAAGGACCTAAAAGACTGGGAAAAGCTCAATGCGGGTGAGCAGCACTTCATTAAGCACATTCTCGGATTCTTTGCTGGCTCGGATGGCATTGTAATGGAGAACCTCGCCACCCGCTTCATGCGCGAAGTGCAGATCCCTGAGGCAAAGTTCTTCTATTCATGCCAGAATCTGCTTGAGGCCATTCACAGTGAGACGTACAGCCTGCTGATTGACAACTACATCCAGGACAAGAAGGAGAAGTCTGATCTTCTACACGCTATTCAGACGATTCCGTCTGTGAAGAAGAAGGCTGACTGGGCTCTGCAGTGGATTGACAGTGAAGATGCCGATTTTGGCACTCGTCTGCTTGCCTTTGCCTGTGTGGAGGGCATCTTCTTTAGTGGAGCCTTCTGTGCAATCTTCTGGTTCAAGCAACGCGGTATTATGCCTGGCTTGACCCTGAGTAATGAGTTTATTGCCCGCGATGAGGGACTTCATACGGAGTTTGCTTGCCTCCTCTACAGCAAGATTGTCAACCGTCTAACGAAGCAGAAGGCACATAAGATGGTGCGTGAGGCCGTGAAGATTGAGAAGCACTTCATTACAAAGGCGCTGCCGTGTGAACTGATTGGCATGAATGCTGACCTCATGTGCCAGTACATTGAGTTTGTTGCGGATCGTCTCATGCTTCAGATTGGCTACCCGAAGATCTATCGTGCTGCCAATCCGTTTCCCTTTATGGAGAACATGTCCCTGGAGAATAAGGACAACTTCTTTGAGAAGCGTGTGAGCACTTATGCGAAGGCCACGGTTGGCAAGGACCCTGCGCAAATGACCTTTGCCATGAATGCAGACTTCTAAGTGAAAAAGATTTTAATACGGTCGCGAATAGTCTGTCGGCACATGAAGCACTGAGTATACTGCTTCTTGGAACAAGTATCACAGTAGGTGTGCCCACACGGGACAACTGCATAGAGCACTGTCTCATTCAAACAGATTCCGCAAATAGGTTCACACTCAGGACCTGCTGAGAGTCGTAGCATTCCTACAAGTTCCTTGACGACCAAGAATTTTTTAAAGAGTTGCAGTGATGCCTTGTAGTCCTCTTCAGGATTATTCTGATCGTAAATTGACTTCAGATATAACTCAATCTGGCGCTCAAGTTCAGCCGTATTTTCGGCCGAACCGAGTTCCATCAGTGTGACAAGTCGCGGCTGGATTTTATCGAGCGCGTGCACTTTATTTCGTAGACGAATATCTGCCTGAGATGTCTGATCAAGAATTTCCCGATACAGGTCATAGACTTTATGAATTTTACCAACAAATGTATGAAGACTCTCTCCAATGACCTCCTCCACCATTGTGTTCATGTTTGTTCCAGAGAGGTCGGCTACAAGATCACGCAGAATAGTCTTATCACGAATCCGTTCATCATCGGGTTTACTGTAGCGACGGATGAGTTGTTCAACGCGGCCCAGAGTTGGATGTGCGGATAATGGCTTGGCAAGGAATCCAAGAACCTCTTCATTGCCGTGATGAAAGAGATCACGAATCTTGCGCTTCCAGCTCTGTGCGTAGGTTGCAGTATTTACATGGCGTTCACGGACATCTCTGAAGTGTGTAGCCTGTGTATTGGTTACTGCCGAGGAGAAGATTGTTGCGGGAGCTTGACTTCCTGAATCAAGATAGGTTTCTGATGGTCGTGTGATCTCGGAGTCCGCAAAATCTGCTGGAGCATATCCAACTGTGATAAATCCTTCTTGTCCCTCCATCCTACAGAAGTGCCCTTTACAAAAGCACTTCGTTAAAACGCAAGTAGTAAAAATTGAAGTTGTTATACTATATTTACTACACCAAAATGGAAAAACAACTACTCTTCACTGCAAATTCGCTGTTTAGCTTAGTTCTTGAGGCGACTCTTACTCTTCATCATAGAGACAGAGAGAAGGTACTACAGAGTCTCTATGATAAACTGATTGAGGAACATGATGTTCTTAAAGAGGAGATGCGAGCACTCATGGATGAGCATGGAATAACCATCCGTGACTACTGTTGTGAATGCAATGAGTCTATTTATGATTGGGACTATGAGAGGGATGATAATCCTATTTGTGAGGCCTGTGAAAAGGAGCATCCTTGGGTCAGACCATGCGAAGTCTGCAGTAAGCCGGTTGAAGCTCCAATTACAAGTCGCTTTACGGAGGAATCCCTAGTCCTCTGTTCTAGTCATAGAACTGCTGACTTATACAGAGCTTGCACTTAGTTCATTACGAGCTGTATCACGCTCAACCGCTAAAAAAGGAGAATACTTATCGCCCGCATCGCGTTCAATTACAATTCCGCCAGGAATATCAACAGAGGATTCGCCACCATTCTGCTTTCTACGCACGCTAAGTCGTCGCGTCTTTTTTTGCTGGCGCTGCCGCTGCCGCCGCCGTGTTCTTCTTTTTACGCTCACGCTGCGCTTCATCTATATAAGGATAAGATTCTCCAGTCTTTGGATTGAGAATAACAAGAAGAAGCCCCTCTTCATCCGCAAGTTGCTTGAGGCGCCGTTTGTTCTCCTTTCCACCATCCTGCTTTTGTGAATACTCCCGTCCGTAGGCAATGAGGAGGCCTCGAAGATTCTCCTCCTTATCTGTTACTTCAAGAACTGGAGTATAGATTTTATGTACTTGCTCCTTCTTACTTGTCTCGGGTGTTAGACGGAGTGATTCTCTGCAGATTCTACTACACCCAGTGGTCGTGTGTCCATATGTACCACAAAAGGAGCAGTAATATGCTCTTTCGATTGATGCAGCTGACTCCTTCATTATTTATTTGTATACTTTAGAAATGAGCTCAGCCATAATACAATTTTTTTTTACTATGCGTGATCAAATCAAACTCTACCACTGGCAAACTGTCTCCTATGCAAGACATAAGGCTACAGATGAAGTTATTGAGCGTCTAGATAAGAATATTGACCGTTTCACCGAGGTCTATATTGGCAAATACGGTCGCCCGAAGATACGTGCACTCACATATACCGTTGAGCAACTCAATGATAAAAAAGTCATGTCTTATGTTCACGAGTGCATCAAAGTGCTTCAGGGTGCTCTAATGAAGGGACTCACTTCAATGGAAGACTCCGATCTCTTTACAATTCGTGATGAAATGCTTGCAGATCTTCATCAATTAGTCTATCTATTTACTTTACATTGATAGCTACCACCTAGCCAATGCGAATCAGAAGCCAGTGGTAATGAGAAACGGCTCAGGATTCTCAACCCAAATAGTCTCCTCCTCCATCGGAGCAATCTCAAAGCGCGATAGGTCAGCTCCTAGTGCTTTCAGGCCATCGACTACCTTTTTTTTTGCCACCAGAATCTGCATGAGTCCATCATCTACGGATTGATACGCCGCGTCAGAGATATGAATCTCTTTGACTCCTGCTCCAAGAATAAAGACACCTTTATCAATCCATTCAAGCACAAGTCCATACTTCTTAAGTCGCTCATTCATAGACTTATCAGATTCATCGCACGGTGAATTGAGTATTGTACATGCTGTCTCAAAATAGACTGGATATCCGACATAGAGCATTGTAATCTTATACAAAATTTGATATATAGAGTACACATCAAATTTTTACAATGACGAATTCAAAGCAGTATTGTGAATACTGTTGGGAACGGTGGAGCCCTGGCCTCCACGACTATTGTTATCTCGAGTATCGCCTTACTATTCGCAAAGACAAGGTGAGAATTGCAACTGCACAGATTCTACATGATAGGCGTATTCAAGATAATGCCACCCATATTATCTACGATACACGAGCGGCCTGGCTCGCGGTGTATAAAGGTAATGACACCACTTCTACCTTTACTATAGGATGAGCGCAACTACGGTTCTCTTTGACTGCAGTGGTTTTTCTTTTATGAGCATTGGGCAGAAGCTTATTTATCAGACAAATTGGGATACATTCAATAATATTCAGACATATAATAGTAATCTGAGCACAGTAGCTGCACAGACAGATACGGTAATTAACTATTATGAATTTGTAAACTATGCAGATAAGAACAATTACAAGCAGGGACAGTATCTGCATCAGCAGAGATATCCAAATTCCAACTGGGCATCGGTTGATCCAAGATATCAATAAAAAGAGTTTAGTATAGAATGCCTGGACAACAAGCCCCCGCACTACAGCAATTTATTCTGCCTACAAAGAATAATAATAATCATTCACCGAATGTAATTGTTATGCCTGATGGCAATACTGTAAGCACACTCTTTACTTACAAATCGCCTGCAGTGCAAAATCAGGCCAATATGATTTATCAACAAAAAGTACAATATGAAGCCGCTACGAATGCGGCCGTGACAGGGAAGACATTTCAGTTTCAGAGTCAACAGGATCGGATTCTGGCTTTGATCGGCCGCTACCAGCAGGCCCCAAATACGTAAGGGGAGTCCTTTCACTTATCTTGAGTTGACAGAGATTCTGTAGGTAAGCTCGAAGCGATTCACACAAGTCTCCGAAAGCTGCAACTACAGATGCGTCAATGCTTAGAGGCCGCTCTTTTTTAGTCCGTTCAAGAATTGCCTCTGCAGAGGGAATATGTTCATCCATTTATATGTCATTAAAAATGGAAGAATAGAATTCAAGTTTTTACTTGGCCTGAGGGACTACACGCGCCCGCTGGGTATTTGCAGCGCGATACTGTTCAAGTGCGGGCTGATAGACGGTCTGCCAGTCCTCGCGCAGGGTCACCTTCTCATCCTTTACAGTGCCGAGCCATAGAGTACCCGTTGTCTCCTTTGGGTCATAGGCGTAGATCTTCTGTGCGGAATCGACCCAATAGGGAACTCCCTGAAAGACCTTTCGTTGCATTGTTCTACAAGGAGACTATTCTCAAGGCAAAATCAAATTTGCTCGAAGGTAAAATTGAAAGTGTAGGTGGACTTCTGCTACAGTAAGAATGGAAGTACCACATGGTCCAGAAATAAGCATTTACGAATTGGTGCCAGGAGAAATGTATGATGCCTACACTACACGAGATACATTACCTAATGCAACGCGATTTCGTGGTCGTCTTGTTGGATACTATCGAAACTCTGCAAATTATCTGATGATTCGATTTTATCCGGCAATTCAGGAATATTATGGAGAGATGTTGCCTATTCCTGCTACAAATCCTCTTGGGCTCTATTTCCGTGTTTGGGAAGATCTACCACAATCCTACAGATACTATCGAACTGCTCGATTTAGCACCAAGGAAAAAAAGGAGATACACGAACGTGCTATTCTACATGAGCGTCGCCAGTATGAGCGTGGCTTGACAGGGTCAACACCAGATAATCTCTGGTTTCCTCGCGGCTTAGTGCGCGAAATTACACTAAAGTACTTGACAGACTATAGTGTGAATCGGCCAAAGCGGAGATTACTTAATACGCACAGTATAGTCTCCAGGGCGTAGATAGACTTGGCGAAGAGCTTCTGCACGTTCAGTATCAAGTTTGTAGACTGTAATCGCAGTCTCTACAATTCGCTGGGCACTAAAGTACCAGAGCATTTGGAGTAGGTGAGACCCATTTCGCATACGAGGTTCCATGATTCTTACTAGCGGTAGTGGTGCTAAGTCGCAGTCAAATTTAAGGGACCAATTTTTAGTATCTATCGCAAAGACATCTACACCAACCAATACAACCACATTAAAAATTGAGTCCACATAAAATACAGATGTCATCTCCAATAGAATGGATTACACTAAAAAGACTGTTGCTCAACTAAAAGCGTTATGTAAAGAACGTAAAATTAAGGGCATCACAGGTAAGGTCAAGGCTGATCTAATTGCTATGCTTGAGGATTCTTGCAAACCTACAAATACTGTAGTGACAAATGTCGTTGATACGGTAAGAGCAAACAAAAATACGTATACAATTGGCGATAATCTCTTACTTCTAAAGGGACTTTCAACTGAAAGCATTGACATGATTTATATGGATCCACCCTACAACACTGGACGAAACTTCTACTACTTCAAAGACAAGTTTGCTGATTTTCCCAAATTCATGGAAGAGCGACTTGTTGAGTGTTATAGAGTCTTGAAGAGGGATGGAAATATTATTATCCATGTTGAACCTCGCATATCACACCATATTCGTGTGATATGTGATAAGCTATTTGGAGAGTCAAACTTTCAGAATGAGATTGTATGGCATAGTGGAGGAAATGCTAAGAACAAGTATCAACTTGGAAGGAACCATGATACGATAATTGTGTATAGTAAGAGTGCAAAATCAAAGTTCTTCCCCTTGTATAAACCCTATAGTGAAGAGCATAAGAAGACACAGAAGATGTGTCCTTTCCATAAGAAGCTATATGGAACATCTGCTGCACACAACTCACAACCAGAAGTTAATCCTCGGCCAAATCTCACCTATGAATGGCGAGGCAATACACGCCAATGGTATTTCTCCAAAGAGAAAATGAAGGCTCTGCACGACGATAATAGGCTAGAATATAATGAAAAGGGGATTCCTCGTATCAAGCGTTTCTTGGATGAAATGGAGGGAATTCCCGTTCGTGATACGTGGGATGATATTTCATCCATTCAGAATGGAGAAAAAACGAAATATGCGACTCAAAAGCCAATCAAACTTCTCGAAAGAATCGTCTCTCTGTATAGTGCAGAAGGTGATACGTGTTTGGATCCATTTGCCGGTTCTGGAACATTAGGAAGAGCATGTAAAAATATGAAGAGGAGTTACTTACTATTTGATATAAATCCAGAGGCTAAACAGGTGTTTGATAAAGCGACTTGATGACTTCAAGCGTCTTTGCCTCATTGTCATAGACTTTACGAATCGCGGCAGGAATACTTGTAATAAGTTGGTCTGGTTTAGCAGGGTTGATCAGTGCAGCTACAGGAATACAACGAATTGTGGACCCTGTGATTCCAAAGGTGGGTGATGGCTTGAAGATCGCAACCATATCAAATTCCTCTTTGCGATACGCTACATGTCCAGTTGAGTTGGTCTCTGCATTCTTTTTACTATTGCGCCTTGTAGTCTCAAAATGCCAAGCATCCATGCGAAACTTGATCTGGTTGCGAACTTTAGGCTTATCATCATCTGTAACACCATCCCATGAAACACCAGTAACACTCTTGATAGGTCGTGCAGCTTTTTCAGAAAGCCATCTGTTTACATAAATCTCGGATGGCATGGCCAAGTGTTTTCCAATGTCTCTGTGCTGCTTTGGATCCATAATGGCCTCGACTAGCCAATCACGTACTGGTGAAGGCGATGGTCCGCACCATTCAGTTGCACTCTTTTCCGCATCAGCCCTGGTGATAGTCGTCATCGTCCTCTTATACTGCTGTTATATGTATTGCTTTAAGGACTTCAAATTTTGTGTTATTCCACTGATTATTTTCTTGAAAAAATAAAAATGGGCTTGCGCCTCTTTATAGTTTTTTTGGTTAATTATTTTTTTCTTCTCTACTCGGCCGGCTTCTCGGCTAAGGCCTCTGCCACCATGGTAATCACCTCCTCCTCCGTGCTGGCTGCAGGGTCACCGCCACCAGCAGCTGGCTCTGCCGCCACCTTTGACTTGTTGGCCTTGCGACAGCTTGCACAGCGGCTAGGTGCTGCCCAGCCCACCTGTTTGAAGTGGATCTGAGAGCCGACCGAGAACTTGAAGTCTGTGTGGCAGTCCTTGCAGTTGATGGCAAAGGGAGCCATCTTCTTTACTGTGCGACAGTCAATGCAGCGAATTGGCACTGCCCAGCCATTCTCCTCATAGTGATGCTGAGCACCGATAGAGTGGACGAAGTCCTTCTGGCAGTCCTTACAAGAGATGTGCATGGGCTGCGGACCCTGTCGCTGTGCCTTCTTCTCCTGGCGGCAAGGGTAGCAGCGAGTGGGCATGGTGAGCCCCTTCTCCGTGAAGAAGGACTGCTCCTTGTCCGAGATGAAGTAGTTGGCTTCACAGTCGCGGCAGGCCAGAAGCTGGCCACTGTGCACCTCCTTTGCCTCTCCACCGCCACGCGACTTCTTAGCGACCTTGGCAAGGGCAGCATCGGCCTCGGCCTGCTTCTTCTGTGCTGCGGCTGCAACAAGTCCGTTGGCCGCATCGCGCTGGGCGTAGAGGGTTACGAGGCGGGCCTTGATCTGCGGAGTCTGTTCCTGCTCCTCGAGCGTCATGATCTCCTGCTTGATGGCGAGTGAAGACATTTTGTGATGAAGTAGACTGGATGCTATGCAATCCAATAGGCAGCGCCGCGCGTTCAATTTTTTTAATTGAACAAAAACAAAAGAGGTGGTGCGGTGCACCTTTTTTTTGTTTTTTTTTGTTATTATTTTCTTGTACTTTACATGATGATCTCCTCAATCTCGATGGGGTTGCGGCGGTAGTCAACAAGACCGACCTCCCAGTTGCCTGTGAGCGTCTTGATGGTCCAGCCGTTGTCGTCGCCAGACTCGTACTCGCCATCTTCGAGGGAATTATTCTGCAGATCATCGCGTAGCTCATCTGCGGTCATCGTGGTGTCCACAGTGAAGGAGATGCGAAAGCCTTCGAGCCACTCGGCCGAGATGACCTCTGAGCGCGTGTTGTCGGTGAGATACTCAACATACTCCTTAGGGTCATTCCTCTTTACATGCATCTCAATGGGATGCGTCTCAAGGTACGTCTCCATCTCATGGAAGAGGCGCAGGTGCTCGGCGTACTTCGCGGGCTTCTGCCACGGCTCCTGCTCTGGCTCCTCTCCATGGCGGTAGGAGAGGTTGAGCGTTACGGTGTAGAGACGCCGCACAGGCTGCGGAGGTGGAGCCTCTACCTCGAAGGTGAGATGCTCTGCGCAGAAGGTCTTGAGCTCGTGCTTGAGCATCTTGCTGAGCGCCTTGGGCAGGATGGCGCCAGTCTCGTTTGCGATACAGCGAACCAGAGGCTTGAGCACGACAACCGGATTCAGGTCAATGTTGCGGTGGCAGTCACGGCGCACCGTGCGTACGTCTCCCTTAACTGTGGAGAACTGGAAGTACTGGATGTCACCGACCGTGTACTGGTCTGCAAGCGGGATGATGAGAGTGG
>Ga0214167_1000216_pt1 | contig 36419 bp, 31 predicted proteins | sample TroBogypolimnion_45_FD_153006 | JGI IMG/M metagenome (GOLD analysis project Ga0214167, IMG submission 153006) | Freshwater microbial communities from Trout Bog Lake, WI - Practice 18AUG2009 hypolimnion v3 | ecosystem: Environmental > Aquatic > Freshwater > Lake > Hypolimnion/Profundal zone ... | reverse complement strand
TGTATTTAAAAAGAAAATATGAAAAATATAAAGAAATTACTACAGATCTAAAATGAAATAAATATGAAACATACAACACAGGAAGAATTAAATAAAATGTCTGATAGAGACATACAAGAAAATTATCATGATAGTGTAGTAACGGCAAATGATTGTTTAAATGGTAGTCTTTGGCCTAGTGAAGAATGTGATATTTTTGAAAAAGAATTAAAAAAAAGAAAATTAAAAAAACTCCCCTGGTTAAACGGTACAATAGATTAATATGAAACAAGATAATGCAATGGAAGAAGCATTTAGAAATAAACCATGTAGTTGTTGCAAAACTAAAAAATTTTGGTTTTGGCGCAAAATATGTCATAAATGCTATTTAATTTTGTTTGAAAGATTTAAACAATCTATATGAAAATTAGAAAACCAAAATGGCATTTTAATATTTATAAATCAAAATGTTGGACTTGGAAACCAGGATTTTATTATTTAAATGAATTACTTTGGAAAGATAAATACAATACTCCAAGAACTGAAAGAGAACCACATTTTACATTTTGGTGGGGATATTGGACTTTTGAATTTAAACAAGGAGATGATCAAGAATGGGAACAATATTTGTGGATTACAAAATATTGTGAAAATAATTTTGAAAAGGCAAAAGAAACTTGGGGATGGATAGATCATAAAACCAGATTATCAACTTGGAAAGATGAATATTATGTATGATAAATTAACAATATTTGTAAAAAGACTAGAAAAAATAGGAATTAAAACAACTTATTTTGCAAATTTTCCTTGGTTATATTTAGATACTGTAAATGGAAAGAAGGTTCTAGAAAAATTTGAAGCTAATCATGGATTTACAATTGCGTTTTTACCAATAAAATCTGGGCAAGAAATGCGATTTACAGATATAGGGGAAATATTTAAATTAATAAGAAAGTATGCAAAATAAAAATTACAGGGAGAATGGTGGGCGAGATGGGTTGCATTTAAGTCAAAGTTCTATTAAGCATTGGAAAAATATTTCGCCAATGCAATGGAAAAAGAAATATATAGATAGAACAGAACCTGAAGATGAAAATCCTGCATTTTTATTAGGTGATCTTTTAGATACGTTAATTTCTCAACCACATTTATTAGAATCTAGATATTTTATAGCTAATTTTGAGAAATTACCTAGTGAAACTGAATGCAAAATTATTGAATGCGTTTATCGAGAAATTAAAAAAGTGAATGAAGAAATTGATTGGTTGGCAGAATCTTTACCAGAAGTAAAAGATAAATTAATTTTTAATTTAGGTGATCATAGAGATTTAATTTTGTATTGTTGTAATTCTGAAAAGTGGCAATCTACTTGGAAAGACGATACTAGAGTAAATAAAATTATTGAAAAGGGTACAGATTATTTTGATATTTTGGCAGAGGCTAATGATAGAAAAATAATTAGTTCTCATTTAAATATGCAGGCTTTAGAATTGGTAGAAATATTAAAGAAAAATAAATGGACAAAAGATTATCTTGTAGAATCTGAAGGAAATGAGTTGCATTTTCAATTAGAAATTTTTGCAGAGTATGATTACTGTATAGATTCAATAGATACAGTATTATCCGAACACAGAAAAATCCCCATTAAAGGCGCAATTGACATACTTAGAATAAACCACAAAGAAAAAACTATTCAAATAGTAGATGTAAAGAAAGCATTTTCTAGTCATCAATTTATTGAGAATGTAAGAAAATTTGGGTATATAGAGCAATTATCTTTTTATAAGTACCTTTTAAAATTTTGGGTAAAGGAAAATCCACAATTTAAAGACTATATAATAATTTCACCAATTAATATTGTAATAGATATAGCTGATAAAATTCCTTATTGTTATTCGTATACCGACTTAGATTTCGCAATCGCACAATATGGAAATAAAGATATATTACATAAAATTTTTAATTATGAATTAGTTCCAATTAAAATAAAAAAAGGTTGGGAGCAATTATTACAAGATATTTGTTGGCACTATGTTACAAATAATTGGGCTGCCCCAAGAACAATGTTAGAAAATGGTATAATCACATTAAATTTAATAAATGACTAAAAATGAGAGTTGTTAGATGTTATCACGATCCTATTTCTAATAAAATGATGGAAGAAGTGATTGAAATGACACATGAAGAATTTATTACAAATGCACAAATTAAGTTAAAAAATACTTTAGAAAAGAGTATTTTAAATTTAAGTAATGCAAATTATCAAAAAAGACTACAAACAATGACAGTAACAGACACAGCTAAAGAGATAATAAAACAAGAATATAAAACACCAGAATCAATTTATAACGGGCCGTACACTAAGACGGCTCTTTTCTTGTTACCTATGTTAGAGTTGACCTTGCGCAACGAAAAAATAAAAAAATATTTAGTAAATGCATATTTAGACGATATAGCTTACGAACACGATTATACTCGACCAATATTTCTTTTATTTAAAGTAAAAAGTTTTGCAGAACCTGAATATAAAGAATTATTTAAATTTATAACTACTTTGCCAAGTTTTAGAATAGATTATGACTTGGGTACACAAGAATTTATAGATCCACAAAATAATTGGCCAACTAAATATAATTTAGTAATGATGGTTTATGAAACCCCTGAAAAATGGAAAGACGACTATTACCATTTTAAAGCAGGCAGATACTCAAGATTTTCTTCAGAATATAAATTAAAATTTCCTAAAGAAACTTTAGATAAAGACAATAAACGAGTAGAAAGTCTTGTTTATGGTGTTATTCATAAAACTGCTTATCGTAAAGATCAGGTTGCAAAACATTTTTGTGTAAAAAACGACAAGGGTACAATAAAAGATCTGCAAGAATACGAAAAAAATAGAAAAGAAATGGACGGCTGGGCAGAAATTTGGGAATGCGCAGATAAGAAACACGAATATTATAACTATTGTGAAGAAGTAAAATAAAAATATATGAATCCAGATGCATTAATGTCATGGAAATATCATAAAAAAACAACTAATAAATCAAATGGCACAAAAAAGTAAACCAAAAGAAGAATCTTCACAGGCAAGACAACTGTTAAATTTAGGGGGTAAAGAAATTGCATCTCTACAAGGTGTAAGACTCTTTAGTTACGCAGGAAATATCTACAATGATAAGTTAACAACTATGGATGATCATCAACAACATGTTAATAGAATACTGAATAATTCTTCAATAACTTTAGAAGGTATTTTAAATCCTCATTTTGATATTGTGTATGATGAGATAAGAAGAGAGTATTTTATTAAACCAAAAGATTCTAAAGAAGATGTTATGCCTAAAAATATAGAAATTTTAGTTATATTAGATGCCGAAACAAAAGAAATTTTAAAAGGCAAAGAAGAATTAGAAAAACACAATTTATTGGGTGTAAGAAAACTTAATAATAAAGAAGAATGTATTGTTAATATAGAAGAATTAGTTGATTATTATACAATGGAAGAAATAAATAGAGGTTATATGAAATTTGATTTAGAAAAGAATGCAGATATATATAAAACTATTTATAACAAACATTTAAATAATTTAATGCGTTTTAAAGCTGAAAATTAAATAATTAAGATATGTCAGATAAAAAGAAAGGAGTAATTTTTTATGATGTGCAGTTGATACGAAATTTTAGGTATCCAAAGGCAATGTTAGAAAGAGGTGATGAACAAAACGATGCCTATTACAAAGCACATAATGATATATATAAAGATATTCACGAAATAACTACAAATAAATTTGAAGAAGTAGATACACATAAATTCTTTAAAACTGAAGTAAAACAAGATTGTGGTTGGAAATTAAGAAATAATTCTGAAAATAAGAATCAAGTAAATTTAGAAGAAATAATTTCACATTTTGCTTGCGCAGATTTTGAGAAAAAATATGGAATTTTAAATATAGAAGAAAATCCTGATTTATTTGAATTCCAAGCAGAAGATCAAGAAAAAGAATTAGAAGAATGTTGGTATTTAAAAGAAACTCTTGAAAAAGAACTTTCTAAAATAAAGGCAAATTATCGTGCAAAACTAAAAAAGTTTGAAAGAAAAGATTTAGAAGTACCACGATATAGAAGAGGTACACCTGATTCTAGACCACATGCTGCAAGATTAACAGGTATTTATGATACTATAAGGCAACACAGTTCAAGTACACCACGTATAACTTGGAATGCTTTTGGAAGTACAGCGAGTAGTAGTCCAACAAGTAATACAAATGAAGCCCAACAAATAGTCCCACCAAGACCATTAGTAACAGGTACTGCGGGTAGTGGTCCGGAGTTTATAATAGAAGATTTAGGGGGTTCCCCAATAAGAGTAGAGGAAACTTTCAGAGCAAATAGTGAAGAAATACTTAGAGAAGCTGTAGAAAATAGATTAAGAGAAGAAATGGATGAAGATTTATTTTAATAATGGATGATTGATGTGTTATAATGGGTAGCAGTTATTAATTGCTACCCATTATTTATTAGATTTCAGGCTCTATACTTGGTAAATTATTTGTATGTATTTCTGTAAGTGCGTCTTTAAGAATTTTTTCTATTTGTTTTTTAGAAAGTTCTTTGCCATCCATAGATTCGTACCTGATCTTCATTAACCCAAGGTCCAGTTGCTTAGCTATAAATTTTTCAAAGAATGGCAAATAGTTTGATGCTGCCTCAGCCATTTTTACAAATTCATTAAATTCTAAAGCTGTTAGAGTGAATTCAGTAGAAGTGTCATAAATAGGCACCTGTCGAAAAGTTTTAATATCTTTTTTCATAAATTAATTTTCACAAAGATAACAATAAAATATGGATAATCCAAAAAAAATAGAAAAAAAAGTTTTAGTTTTTCCTAGTTTTGCAGATATAGACCAATTATCTATAGCAGAACTCACAAAAATTAAAGTAGTTGCAGAAAATTTAGCCGATTACGTGGCACATAAAATAAGGCAAAAAATCCAGAGATAATAATAACATAAATATTTTAAAATCTTTGGAATAAAGCTAATTTAGTAGTATCTTTGTATACTAAATTAGATAGAAATGAATAGCGCAGAAAGAATTGAAGCAAGAAAAGTAGCAAAGGTATCTTTAGACAAAGATTTTGGTAAAGGAACTGTAATGTCATTATCAGATAGAGGAGATATGGATATAGAAGTTATATCTACAGGGTCTCTTGGTTTAGATATTGCCTTGGGTATAGGAGGGTTACCAAAAGGGCGTATTATAGAAGCTTATGGTATGGAGTCTTCTGGAAAAACTACTATGGCAATACACTTAATTGCCGAGGCGCACAAAAATCCTGAATCAATTTGTGCTATTATTGATGCAGAACATTCTTTTGATATGGAATATGCCGCAAATTTAGGTGTAGATATATCAAGATTAGATATAAATCAGCCAGAATTTGGTGAACAAGGCTTAGAGGTAGCTGAAAAATTAATTAGTTCGGGGGCATATGATGTAATTGTAATAGATTCTGTAGCTGCATTAGTTCCAAAAGCTGAATTAGAAGATGAAATGGGTACACAGAAAATGGGATTACAAGCAAGAATGATGGGGCAAGCTTGTAGAAAATTAGCTGGTACAGTTAAAAAAACTAATACAATACTACTATTTTTAAATCAGCAACGTGAAAAAATTGGTGTTATGTACGGCTCTCCGTTAACAACAAGCGGGGGAAATGCGTTAAAATTTTATGCGTCTGTAAGACTTGAAGTCACTAGAAGCACTACATCAGATAACTCCATTAAGAACGGGGATGAAATTTTAGGAAATCTTACTAAGGTTAAAGTTATTAAAAATAAAGTTGCGCCCCCTTTTAAAAATTGTGAGTTCAACATTCTATATGGAATAGGAATTGATAAAATTGGAGAAATCGTTAAATTAGCTAATGACTTAGAAATTTTAAAGAAATGGGGCAAAACAATTACTTATAATAATGAAAAGTATGAAGTGCCTGTATTTGAATCAATGTTACTTGATAATAGTGAGTTTTATGATGATTTAAGAAAACAAGTGTTAGAAAGAGTTAGGGCTAAATGATTTAAATAATGGAGTTAGATAAAATACAAAATAGATGGAGTAAAGGTTGTGCAGAAATGCAAAATTTTTTTATACAAAATGCAATTGATAATGTTAATGTTTCCACAATAATTTATTTTTTAGATTCTAAAGGAATATTTATAGGTATAAATTCAATAGATGGAAATGATTATATAGGAGATTTATCAGGATTAGTAATTGGTATAAAAAATACTAGAAGAGAGATAGAAAGATTATTAATAGAGGAATCTTTTTCTATTATAGAATTAGAATTAAATAATAAGATATGAATGATAGTGAAATAAAAATAAATATATTAGAACTTGCAAGTGCATTAGCAGATGAAATGGTTTCTGCAAAATTTGAAGACGATGAGTCTAAAATATTTACTAAAGAAAATGAGGCGGATGAATGTACTATATTTACGGAAGAAGCTCAAGAAGTATTTAATGAATGGTACGACCATTATTATAATATAATTACAAATCACGAAATAAAATTTTAATATGAGTTGTAGAAATTGTAAGACAAAAAAGATTTATTATGCCCACAATATGCTCCAGTACGGAAGTAATATAGAAAATCAAGATATTAAAACATTAGAATTTTTAGGCTTTGAGGTAATTAATCCAAATCATCCTGATAATGAAAAGGCATATTATGATAAAAAGAAAAGTCACCCAGGAACAGAATTTAGTGTATTTACAGATATGGTAAAATCTTGTGACGCAATTGTATTTAGAAGTATTATGGGAAAAATAAGTGCGGGTGTTGGTAAAGAAATTATGTTTGCAAAAGAACTCGGTATGCCTATAATAGAAATGCCAACAATCACAACAGATAGATTTTTAACAGTAGAAGAAACAATTGAATATTGTAGACCATTGGGTGTAAAGGAGGCTTAATATGGAAGGACAAGAACCACAAAAGGCAAGAAGATATAATGTTTGATTTGGAAATATGAACTTATTGTTGTATATTGTATTATACTAAAACTATAATATATGGCTTATAAGAATTTTGAAGATCAGCAAAAACATCATCGTGAATATTACGAAAAGAACAAAGTAAAAATATTAGCACAAGAAAAACAAAATAGAAAAGATAAGTTTGATGCATTATCTGAAGATGAAAAAAAAGAATTTTTAAAAAAAAGATGTGAAATGCAGTTAAAATCATATCATAAACATAAACATGAGAATAAAGAAGCTAAAAAAGAAAGAGCTTTTAAATCACAATTAAAATATTTTTATGGTATAACACTCGAAGAATATTATATTTTTTTAAAAAATCAAGATAATAAGTGTGCAATTTGTGGTTGTGCTGAATATGAAAAACGATGGACTTCTGCAAAATTACCGTTTGCTGTAGATCACGATCATGAAACTAAGATTATTAGGGGACTTTTATGTGATAACTGTAATGTAATGATTGGTCATGCGCATGAAAATATAGAAATTTTAAAAAATGCAATAAAATATTTAGAATATGGAAAAAACAAATGCTCGGAGGTACAATAAAGATAAAATAATGTTATCATTAATACCAACTGAATTAATAGAAGAAGTTGGTAAAGTAATGACTTATGGCGCATTAAAATACACTATTTATAATGAAGATGGTAGTATAAAATCAGATGGAAAAAATAACTGGAGATCTGGATTACCTTGGATGTCCGTTATAGATTCGTTAGAAAGGCATTTATTAGCCTTTAAAAAGGGTGAAAATGTTGATAAGGAGTCAAATTTACTTCATTTATCTCATGCGGCTACTAATTTAGCATTTCTTCTAAATTATTATTATAAAAAACCAGAATTTGATGACAGAACTAGAGATTAAAGCATTACAAATTGCTAATAAATATGTAGGACATTATAGTAAAGAAGAGAAAATTAAAAAACTCGGAGAAGAAATAATAGAACTTGCATATGCATTAGCAAAAAATGATGAAGAAAATATAGAAGAAGAGATAGGCGATTGTATATTTTTATTATTAGATATTGCTACTACAAATACAATGCAAATGGGTTTAGACTACTATGTAAATCTTGCCGCAGAAAAAATGGAAAAAAGACAAGGCACTAAAATTTCAAAACAAGTCGGCAAATTATGAATATAACACAAGAAATGGAGGAAAATACAGTAAGATGGGCAGAAGAAAATATAGTAAGACTCAGTGAATATCAAGAACAACAATTATTTACTAATGAGTTACTGTTTGGAGAAAGTTCTTTAGAATTTGGTGCTGATGGTGGTATTAGAGTTTTGAGTATAAAGGAAATGCTTGAGTTAAGAAATAAACCTTATGAGTTTAAGATTCATATTGAAGATCAAATTGCAGACCAAAAAATAAAAAATGGCAAATAGAGTTGGATTATACGTAAATCAAATAGAGAAACTTCCTATTAAGCCTAAATCTTTAGATCAATGGATGTGGGCTTCGGATATTAAGGATTTTATGCAAATCATAGAAAATTTTTTTAAAGAGACGCAAGAATTACCTGAAATTATTTCTATTTGCCATGATTTAACAGACGAGCATATTAGTTTGGAGCTTCGCAGACCTGAAAATAGAAGAATAGAATATGATATGTTTAAGGCAGATACCGGTTTACATTGCGCAAAATTTTTAGCAGAGTTTGCAAATGAGCATAATCTATACCTAAACAGAGTCTGTACACACGGGTATAATTCTACAGGAAATTCTAATATAGCAAGGCTTATTAATGAATACTATAAGTGGAAAGGAGATACAGGAAAGAGTTGTTATAATCAAACTTGGGAATATGAAAAGTAAAAAATTACTATTTGCAAAAACACGAAAAAAATTTATTCCTAAAGGAAAATTTCCTACTAAACTAATAGAGGAAATATATGGTGAGTTATTAAAACCTACTTCTCCTAATAATAGATGGAAAGGTCTAGATTGGACTCCAAAACATCACGTATGGACAGAAGATGGCATCCAATATTCTAGTTGGCAAATAGGACCTATATATACAGGAGATGCAGGAATGGAATTATTTCAGGAAGCTCTTAAAAAAGAATTATTAAAAAATGAAAAATAAAGAATTATATTATACGCCTGAAATAGAGGAGTTGCATTTTATAAATAAAAATTTCTAAAAAACGTAGCACATTTCATACAAAAATAATGTTAATTCAAAGATTCTATAAGTTTAAATACGGTTCTAACTGGAGTTTTAAACCTAAAGTACAGAAAATACTATAAGATTTGGTTATGTTAAAACTTTTAATTACCTTTGTATTATTACAAATAAATAATTAAAAACTTAATATGAAATTTTCTCTACCAAATGGTAAGGTTGTAAATGTGCCTGCCAAATTTTTTTTAGAAATGAGTGATTCAGAATTTGAAGAAGAAATATCTAATCTTGTAAGTCTTGATATGGGATTTGAAACAAATGATATTTGGGAAGATTCTGTATTAAAAGATGGCGAAATTGGCAATAAAAAAGAGGTAGAAATAGATGACGATTCTATTCTACCTCTTCTTGATGATGATTTAGAAGATTATTTTTTAAATGAGGATTAATAATTATGTTTTTCTAAGTATTTTATTGCCTCATTTAAAAATAAAATATTATCTCTATTAAATACTGTTTACCCAAGAGGATTAACTGCAAAATCTATTGAAACTTCTTCAGTCATTCCTTGCTCCTTTGCATTTTTAAGTATAAGCTTATAAAACGAGTCAAGAATCGCAAATGCGTGAAATTCAATATCAGAAAATCCTTTGATTTTATCCTGTTGCATTACAGTTGCTTCTTCCTTAAACTTTTCTAGTTTTTCTGGGGCATATTTCTTCCAATTTTCTGCTTGAATGAAGATGCTTTGCGCTATGGCCCCGCAAATATTATAGTTAATTTTTACATCAACCAATGCATCCTTAGTTAAAATTGGCACTGTCTTAGGTAAATTTGTACTCGGTACTTCTGTTTTTACTTTACTCATAAATATATATTTAGTGTTTAAAAATTACTATCATTGAATCGTGTTTACCTTTTGCTGTTTCAGTATATTCTCCCTTTGTATTATAACCTTTAAATGCAACTCTGCCTTTTAAAAATCTAACTTCTGCATTTGGTAAAATTAAATTATGAAATTGTTTTGTAGAAGTTGCAACAGGAAGTAATAATACGCAGGTTTTTCCTTTTTGCCATTCTTCATAAGCTTTTTGTATAAATTTAGGTTTATCTGTTCTATTATATGGTGGATTTATATAATTTGATTTTCCCCATTCGGCAACTAAACCATCAAATTCTGCATGTAAAGGGCAGGGGTCAAAATCAAAATGAAATTCGTTATCTAATTCTTTGTATAAATAATCAGGTGTTGCCCAATTATCATTATTTTCTAAACCATCTCTATTTATCATAATGCAAATTTAAGAAAAAAAGTTGATAAATCCAAATTAGTTAAAAAAATTATCCCAGCAATCTATATCGAATATAGATTGCTGGGATTTTTTAATCTTATAATCTTGAGTAAGATTAGAGATTTAGGGTAGGAAGTATGTTAACAGTATCGTAAATATTCTCTCCACCAACAATCATTTGGTGAATTGGGATATTTTTTAGTCATTATAAGTGAATTTGCCTGAACTACTAATGGTTTTGAATAAGGTACAACTCTATAGAAAAAACGATTGCCCTCTGGAAATTTACAATTTGTTTTTCCAGCAGGAACTACGGGGGTAGGGAGTAATTCTACCATATTACATGGATCATTACAAGGAAGAGCAACATTATTAGTATACCCCATTTGTGTACCAGGAATTGGTTCGTGATCCGCATTAATTTTTGCGAAATATCGCAGACATTCATTATTAGCCATTTGTTATATCTTTATATTTAAAATAATATTTTTTAAAAACTTTTTTATGATCTCTAACACCTTTTTTAACGGCACTATACCCAATTCCAAGTTCTACTGAAGCTTCTAATAATGAATCCCATTCTCTAATAAAATTCATTTCTAAATCATATTGTAAAACTTTTCGTTTTTGACTATTCTTTCTTGGGATTACTAGTTCACCATTATATTCAGATTTATATTTAAATAAAGAATTTGCAGCATAGATAGCAGCCCCTCTTAAACAATTAGAAACCTGATATGTATTTAATTCTCTATTTGCATCAGCAATAGATTTAAACTCTTTTATAAAATTGCCTTCTTTGTCAAATTGAAGAATTTCTTTTGAAACATCATATCTTTTTCTTCCAATATTAGCTTGTCTAGTTTTTTCAATAGCTGACTGTGGCATCTTTTTTCCTAAAAACGCTTTTCTTAATTTTTCTTTTGATTCGGGTGTATGAATGGGTCTACCACATTTTTGTCCAACTGGTCCTGTAGTGGCAATATTATAACCTCGTTCTGAATTATGTGAATCTAATAAATTAGACCAATAATTCTCTTGACTATATAAAAATTGTTCTTCGCATTCTTCTAAAATTTCAAATTCAAAGTTAGATTCCCCATATTTATTATAGACATATTGCAAATAAGGATTATGATGTTTATTTGCTCTTAACATAACTTTATGTGTGGTTATTCGTTGTTGTAATGATAAACTTAAACCAACATAAATTTTATGATCTATTTTACTAAATATAGTATAAATACCTGGTATATGGTTCTTATATGGCAACTAGTTCAAAATTATTAGTATAATATAATATAATACATATTTTTTACATTTCCAAATGCAACTATTTTTTACCAAATTGTAATAGATTATATGTAATTCCTATACCTAAAACAGGATAAAATTTCTGTGTTGTACTATAAGAAACACCTAAAAATGGTCCTACAGAAAACATTGATTTTTTAAGTTCTGTAGTATAAGAATTGCCTGAAGTAGTTACATATAACTTATTTGTATGTGTTATATCTACTTGCATTTGATTTTTCTTAAATAGATGCCACTTCTCTAAAAATATTGCACTTGTGGTATCATTAGTTAACTGAATAGAGAAATGTCCGCTATCAGCCTTCAAATTGCCTGAAAACGTCTCTTTTATGTATCTATTTGAATCTTCTACAAAAATTGCATTTGTATCTATAAAAATAGGAACAGTTGTAGATATAGTATCTACTCTTGTTATATATTTAACTACTGTTTGTATTTTGCCATCTTTTTTATAGATTTTTTGTAAAGAATCGGTAAGACTTTTTACTTGAGATTCTGAATAAGTAGTCTGTTGAATTTGCACATAATTATTGCCATTTTTGTCAGTTTTTTGTATAACTGGCGCATATTTTTGTGGTGCAATATAAGTACCTATATCTTTTTTATGTAATATATCTCTGTAAATATAGGTTCCTGCACAGCATAATAGAATAAAAGCTAATATGTAAAGTATTATTTTAGTATAATTCATATAATGATTTTTTATAATAATAAAAACCCACTGCATTTCTACAATGGGTATTATTGGGTTATGGGAAATGTAAAATTATTTAGTCTCTCTTAGTATTTCCAAGTAATTGCCTTAACTGCTAGCATTTGTGCTTCTAAAGCTCTCATTTTTGCAGCTTCCCAAATACTATTTAAAGTATCTTGACCTCCAAGTGATACTTTTGTATTGCGATTGGCATTATCTATTTCATTCATAAAATTTGCAGCAGATTGTTTTACTCTATCTACATCTGAATCGTTTGACGGATTAAAGGTAGTTCCTGCTAATTTTTCTCCAAAAGACCATGTTGGTGTACCTAATGTTTCGGTAGTATTATCTGTGATTTTACTCATATTATAATTGGTTTTAATTTGTTTTTAAAAAATTTGCAATTTATCCTTTTAAAATTAATGATGGAGATTCCATAGTTGCTTTAGTCATTGGTTCAACCTTAGCTATTAAAGGGATATATAGTTCATACTTATCTCCGTTAATACAAGTTTCCTCAATAAAAAATTTTATAGATGCAGGATCTGAAATTCCAAACTCTGTAAAATCTTCAATCATTCTACGTTCAACTGCATGTTGCCCTGTCTTAGTTTTCTTATACTCACCCGTATCTGTTATACTAGGAATAGTATGTGGTTCTGATTTCTTTTCTTTAGTAATTAGAAGAAGACTTCCTGCTTCAACACTATAATGACCTAACTGATAAGGACATGTTGTGTCCAAAGGTAATAGTCTAAATGTCTTTCCAGCTACTCTACCATCTTGTGCAATATCATTTGTATTCACAAGAATCATATTTTTTCTTCGATTGTCCATATTGGTTATTTTCAACAAAGATACAATAGATTTTTGAATAAAACAAATCTTTTTTAGAAATACTGAACATTTTGGTATTTAATATTCCAGTCTTTTCTAAAATCTGCATTTAAAAGAGCCATTATATCTTCTATTTGTCTTGTACCGGGTAAAAATTTTAAAGTCTGTTTTAATGGCATTGCTTTTTGTATAGTTGCATCATCCCCTGTTATTTCTCCTTGTATTTCTTGTTCTAAATCTGAAATAAGCTTCATTAAATCTGTTAGGGTTCCTATTGCAGGAACAGAGTTAGAAAACATTTGTACAAATTCTCGAGGGTCATAGTAAAAACTTAACTCGTTAAAAAATGATTTAAAGTACTTTGCCATATATGCACGTCTAGCTTTTTCATCTTCATCAGCATCTTTATCAGGTTTAATTAACAAAGCTAAAATAAATATGCCTACTGTAAGCATTAACTCTTTTGCATAAGATTGAATTGTATTAACATATTGATGAAAATATTCATCTTTATCCATATCAAATGTCTTTCCGGGATTATTTTTTTCGTAATCTTGTTTTTTCTTTTGGTAAGAATCATCTGCAGCATCTTTAACATTTGGTGCAAATCTATCCCCTCCTAACATACCAAACAATATTGTTGCACTTGATCTTGTGTGAGTAAATAATTGTCCAAGCAATCTCCATCTACCTTCAATAAATGTATTTTGTGCAGGGATAAATCTCATTTTCTTAAGACGAGCATTCAATTGCCCAGGTATCCAACCACGATAAGTAAATAACAAACGTGTTTTATTATTAGTATTGGCACCCATTGGATCATCACTATTTTTTGCTCCAATAATTCTATTAGACATATCCTTTACTTGACGTTGTTGTAAAGTTCTATTAGATTGTAAACCATTTATTGGAGTAGTCATGTCTACTTTTTTCCCATCTTTATATTCCCAATATGGATGTTTATTTTCGTCAAACTTTACAGTTGCCCATAAAGATTGTGTTTTAGAAATTTTTTCTACTTCTGAATCTATATTTTTAGCAGAAATATCTTTTCTAGTTCTAAGTAAATGTTGTTTAATATTTACTCGTTTACCATTATCATCTAACATAGAACCCATTGCTTCTGCAATATTACATAATTCTTGAATACCTTCATCTGTAAAGTGCATTCCAAACAATAAAGTTCTTGAAAATGACGGTACTAATTTTTTACCTGCCGCTTTCTTTTGTAATTCTCGATCTCTAGAATCTTCGGTATGTGGTTGAAAATATTCACTAAGCATTTTTTTCTTTTCGCTATTTTTTATTACTTCCGATATTGCTCTGCTACCTAATTTTTCACCATACTGTTGCATGTAAAAGTTACTCAATCCACCAAATAAGTTAGAAAGAGTAGATTTAATAGAAAGAGCTAATCCACGAACAACAGTAAAGGATGCAATCTCATTTAGTAATTTATCACCTGATAAATTTTTATCTGCTAATTGCAATGCACGAGAAATAAAATTATTCCAAACTTTTATTGTACTATCATTTCCTTGTGTTTTACCATATAAAGAATAATCTATTATATCTTGCATAAATTTAGCATTAGTAGTATTTTCTACTGCTGTATCACTAACTTTACCTCTTTTAAGTCGAGGAAACATTTTTTTATTTTTTTCAGCTAAAAGCAACAAATTTACATCGGGGATAACTTTAGTTAGTTCTTCATATTTTGCTAATGCAGAAGCAAAAATTTCATAACATAGTCCAATATCAACACTTTGTCTTTCTTGATTTCCCATTATACCTAATCCCATAACAGAAACTTCAAGATTGGGATTACCAGAAAGAGGGTCTAAATCTCCTTTAGATTCTTTTTCAGCATCTGTTATTGTTATTGCGTCTGCCATTCGACCTACAAATTTATTAAGACCTTCTTTAGAACCTTGTTGCCAAGCCTGAGAAAAATTAGTTTCAATAAAAGGAAAATGGGTGTAGGCTTCCCATTCTTTAAGTAAACCATTTTCTACAGCTATAAAATTTAATTTTAAACAATCTCGATATAGTTTTAATAAATCAGGATTTTTTTCTATTTCACGATAATCTTCTGAAAACCATTTTTCTTTAGGAATTAAATATTTATTTCCTCTTTGCCCATGTAATAATGCACCTACATTTGAAAAATCATCATTTGTATCAAATTGTTGTTTAAATTCTTCTATTGCTTGTTGCTTTTCAGATTCTGTATTGTCTCCTAAAGAAATAAGTTTATTAAATTTTTCTTCTAGATTTTGCAAATCTTTATTAAATCTATCTCGGTTAAATATAGTATTATCAATAAACCATTGTTTTCCTTCAGGTAAATTTGTACCTGCAGCTACAATTGCATTAACATCTCTTTCTTTAAAGAAATCAGAATTTATTGTGTGCCTCCATTTATATATACCTTGAGAATTTTTTGCAATTAGTTTTGAAGTGTAGATATCAAATATTTTATCTTTATATTTCTTTTTTAGTGTTTCTGCATCAACTATTATTGGTTTAGTATATTCTTCCCTTTTTAATTCTGATTTTGCCTCTGATTCATGAATAAGTTGTAAAGCAGTCATTAAATTAACTTTATCAACTTGGCTAGACAAAGTTAAGTTTCTATCTCCAAAAGCTAATTCTACTTCTGGTTTACTTACATCTACATTAAATCCTGCTTTATCTGCTAATTCTTGCGCTACTTGCGTTGAATATTGAATAATTTCTTTCATTACAGTAGTTACTAATCTATGTGCCTTATCAAAATGATAAAGTCTATCTTGAGTAATCTGTTTATCTTCTTTAAGAAACTGCCTATCTTCTTCAGTTAGATTAGGATCAACTAACATCTTATCTAAATCCTTTAGTTGATTTTCACCATCTTTTATTCTTTGTTCTATAAACCCGCTAGAAGTTTGATATATTTTTAATCTTTCTAAAGATTTAGTTAAGTCAACCGATTTATCTTTGTTTTTTATTACATTTCTAATAGTTTCTAATTCTTTAAGGATTATATTAGTCATTGAACTAACATCTTTTCTAAAAGTAACATCAAATAAGGCTTGTTCTAGTCTAGACGCGTTTATAGTAGCGATTTGTATATCTGCATCATCACCTTTTGATTTTGCTTGAAGAGTTTGTTTTATAACTTTATCTATATCATTACGATATGTTTGAATATCTTGGTCATCTGATTCTGCATAATGGATTACTACAGGCTGCAGATACATTTTTTGTGGATCAATTGCACCAAATGAAAATGGAGAAATTTCAATATTTTCTAAAGTAAGTGCATCTCCTTTGCCATCAGCATTATAATTTCTTTTACCTAAAAGATTCATAGGAAGCATTACATCTACTCTTCTATCAGATAATCCATAAGAACTCTTGAGAATATCTGAAAGAGAATTTGATTGTTCTCGAAAATATCCTTTAGTTACTTGGTCTATTCTGCCTTTTGCTGATAGATTATATTTACCCTTCCAGTCATATTTATCGTAAGAATTATCAGGATAAAGAACTAATAAATCAATAGTTCCAGGCATACCTTTGCCTGCATCAGAAAGTTCATTTACTACTTTGCATTCTGGTAAAATTTTTAGACCTGCAATATTTTTTTGCCTGTAAAAATCTATTACTTGATTAGCAAATGATCGTAACTGTGAAAATATATGTTCAGGAGTATTTTTTTCTAAATTATCTTTAGCTATAGGAGATATTTCATGATTTGCGTTTAAATACCTTTTAAATTCGTTTTCTAAGTCTTTATGTACTTGAGTACCTCTATCCGCAATACTTAGATTAAAATCTTTATCTTCCTCTTTAGGATTGAATTTTTTATCAATTCTTGTAGTAACTGAAGGGCCTAAATCTCTTTTTACTCCGTTTTTAGTTATAGTGTAAATATGCCTTCTCTGTCCTGTTTTTGCATCAGTGCTTTCATCAAGATCTAATTCTGATTGAGATTTAATTAATTTATCATATACTGTTTCTGCAGGAGTTCTAACTGGTTCTGAAGTAAATGCAGTTAGATTAGAAGGTTGCCAAGTCCCGGCACCAAAAGATTGGTTAGAATCTTGAATAGGATTTACATATTGATTAGATTGTGTAGTACTTGTTATATTAACCGAATGTCTTTGAGTAAATGTTATTGTTCCTAAATCTTGATGTGGGATTGCAAGAATATTAGAATATTTAGGCACTGTTTGAGTTGCCCATTTGTTTATACTATCAGCAAATCTTTTTACATCCTCACCTGTTTTAGTTGCAAATACTCTACCTGAAGTATCATTTCTAGCAGGGCGTAATCCATTAAATGTTTTACCTTTTTTTAATGATTCTAATGCTTTTTCAAATGGGACTTTTGGCTCTAAAGTTGCAAGTTGCTTTTCTTGTTCTTCTTTTATAATTGAACCAAAACTTTCATATAAATCATCTAAAATAGATGGTTGTTTTGCATTTAATAATTCTAAAACACTACTTAGAAAATCTTTAAATAAATTTACTATTCTTTGAAAAATAGAAGGGATATTTTTAAGTCTATTTATAAATGAACCATTAGAAAATGCTTCTGAAATAAATTCTTTTGCATTATCAAATCCATATTTATTACCCCAACCTTCTTCTTGTGCAGTTTGCTTTGCTTTTTCATATATTTTATATATGTTATGCATTACTTTTATTTGCCTAGAATTTAAAGTAATATTAGTTTCTAATGTTTTTGTATCTAAACCTTCTGCCTTTTCAGGAAAAAGTTTTAGATATGCATTCATAAAATTATCAGAAACAAGATGCATTATTTCATGAACAAGAATATGACTTTTGTTTTTCTGTTCTTCATCTTTATTTAAATGCATTGTAATAGTTTTATCTTGTGGATTATAAACACCCCCACTTGATTCTATTTTGCCATCTGTATATTTTTTTATATCGTCGTAAGATCTAAATCCTTGAATATCTTTTAAAAGACCATTTACACTTAATATTTTAACTAATTTACCTAAAGGAGAATCTGAATTTTTTAAATCTGCAATTCTTTTTCTAAACTCCTCTAAACCTTCTCCAGCATTAGCCATTTCTAATTGTCCTGAAGAATATGGGTTATTTCTCGCAACTTTTTCAGACGGTAATAATTCTTGTTGTTCTAAATTAAATTGTCTAATAGTCTGAAAAGGTTTAAGTGCTGCATCTTCAGTTTTTTCGTGTAGATAAATTTCTGAAGAAAATGTACCATAGTTTTCTTGAAGTGAAGTTAAAGCTTTAATTCCATCTCCATGAAACAAGATACCACTATCTTTTCCTATATTTCTAAATTTTTGAATCTCAGGTATAAAGGTATTAAACCAAGAATTAAATGATTCTCCTTCTTTTGGTGCTTCATTGGGGTGTTCTAAATAATATTTAGTATCAAATGCATCTTCATTTTTACCAATTGCCGTACCCCTATTCCAAGTTCTTAAATTAGAATTAGGTATAATATTTAATTCAGGATTATATTTCTTGTATATTTCGCAAGTTTGAACTGATCTAGGGGCATCACTACATATTATAGTTTTTAATCTTTGTATTTCTGGAGTTAGCGCATTTTTTTCAGATTCCGCAACTCCTTCTTTAGAAAGACCTTCTCCTATTGGGCCTGACATTTTATCTTGTAGATCAAAAGGTGTCTCTGCATGGTGCAAAATATTTAAGACTTTAGACTGCAACAGTTTATTAGCTTGGTCTAATGTAGGAATTTTATCTCCGTTCATATGCCAAACACTTAGAGTTGCAATTTCTCCAAGAGATTTTTCTAATTCCTTATATTCTTCATTTTTTACTGGGCAACTATTTGGCATATTATAAACATTTTATTGCATCAAGAATTTCAGAATCTTTTGCATTTGTTGATTTCATTACTTTATATAACTCTTGTGATTTCTCTAATTTTTCAGACGGAATATTGTTTTCCTGAGCAAATTTATTAAATATTTCTAAATCGTGTGCAGCACCTTGTTCTTCCATGTCCTCATCTGTTAAATTATTTCTATTATTTAAATAATCTATATCTTCTTGTGGAAGATTTGTATAATGGTCTGGCAAAGATACACTATTTTTTTCATTTGACCTAAAAATACCTTGATCTCGTAGATAATTATCTATTTGGGGTTGAGTTAAAGGTACAGGTATGTTTTCAGGGTGAATAGATTTTTCTAAGTCTTGAGGTGCAACTTCTACGTGATAACCTCTTTTACCGAGAACAGTAATTCTTTTGTAATAAACTCTATCAGGATGATTTACATTATCTAATCTTTCATATAAGAATGGTTTGCTTAAAATTTGTTTTCCACGCTCGTCTGTTTGATATATTTGATTAAAATCATTATCAAATTGCCCCTCTAATTCTAAAGGTATTCTTCGTTGAATATATTTATTATTTGTTATATCATCATCTTGACTTAGACTTATTAGATTTATATCTATTTCATTTTTTACTTGGTATTCTGCATCAATATTTTTTGTAAATTGATTTTGTCCCATCACAGGAACACTTGTAAAATCATGAGTATTGTTTTGAATAATTTGTTTTCGGATATGTTCTGGAGTTATACCTAATTGATCTAAATTAAAGTGTGAATTAGATTTAAGTAAGTCTAATAAATGTGCATTTGCGTCAAGCCAAAGTTGCGCAGGAATATATTTTTGTATAGAATTACGCATATTTTGCCCACCACTCTGAATCAATGAGTAGACAGCAATATTAGAAAAAAAGTTTCGCAAATCTTGTTTTGCAGGATCTGTTGATTTAAAAGCAACTAAAGCAGAATCTACAATTAGATTAATATCGTGTAAACTATTATTCATTTTATAAGAACGCATTGAACTTGCAGCATTCTTAGTAGATTGGTTTAATAATGGCTGTATTTTTGAAAGCCAAATATTATCAGGATATTTTCTTCGTAAAGTAGATAATTGTAATGGTGTGTTATCTATAAATAATAATCTCGATGCTTTTGCAAATTGTGAATCTCCATTTTCATCTGGAATAACCTGCAAAAGATAATTAGTTAAGAAGTTACAATCTCTATTTATACTTTTTATTTTGTCGTCCTTTGTTACGTATTTATCAGGATTATCGTGAAAATTGATAATCTCGTTTATAATAGGTTCTAATCTTGCATCTCGTGAAGTAAAAAATTTAGAAGCAAATTCTTGAGAAACTAAATCTACTGAATCTTTAATAGGTCCAACAAAAGTTTTTTCAAATATTGCATCAGGATTTTCAAACATTCCTGATTTTGCTATTTGTTCTCCGTATCTACTCAATAAGGCATACTCACCAAAAGAACCTATGTTTGCAGTATCTCTGTTTATATTTTGGTTTAAAGTAAAAGTTTGTTGTGCTTGTTGTTGTAATTGCAAAAAGTGTACTAAAAATATTGCTTGATCTTTTTTCAAAGCATCTAAAGATTCAAAATTAGTCTGAAGATGTTTTTCTAATTGATTTAAGGATTGTTCTGGAAATTTATTAAACGCATCCATTAAACTTGCCCAAAAGATTTTTTTATCTTTTCTTTTGGTGTAATTAGTCATTGGATTCTTATTATTCCAATATTTTGAAGCTAATTCTAATGCAATTCCTGAACGAAATTTTCTTTCACCCATAAGTTTATTCTGCATTGAATTATCTTCCCCCCACATTTGTTGGAATTCCTTTATTATGGGAAGATTTAAGAATAAGAATGTATAAGCATTTGGTACACCTAATTCAGTTAAATAAGCATAAATTGCTGCAGTATTTCGATTAATACCTGTATTCTTAATATCATTACTCTTTACTATTTCAAGGTTGGCTTGTATTACACTTGTAAATTTTTGTCCGGTATTTATACCTTGAGTATCAGTTTCACCTCCAAAGAATTCTTTGCCTTCTTCCGTTTTATTAGTAGGAAAAATTCTTTTAATAGAAGTTTTATTTAATCCTAATCCATAAGATTCTTTTTTATTTGAACCGTAAAGAAAATATAAATCTTTTGCATTAAAAGTACCTGTTAGATAAATAGGTGCAATATTACACATTACGTGCATAGTACAGGCTCTTGCCAATACTCCTATATTATCCTTATAATCTAAGTAGGATTTACGTAATTTTTCAGATGCAACCATTTGAGAAATAGCTGTATTATCTGTTTCTATTTGTGAAAGTCTTTGTAAATTATTTATTTTTTGAGAAAACGCAGGTATATCACCAAGGGTAATAGGAGTCATCATTGAAGTATATCCTTGGGGAGCTTCAAGTAATTTCCATTGCAAATCTAAAATTTTATTAGATAAACCATCTACAGAATCTTCTTCTGAATCTATAGGTTCTAAAACTACATTTTCTTTGTATTTTTGATTATATTCTTGTATTCCTTGTTTAATATGAGTAAAGAATTTTAAATAATCCTCACCTAATGCATTTCCTAATCCTTCTATAGAACCTGCCTCGTTATCATATTTTTCTGCTGCACGTTCTGTCCAGTTAGCATGATTAAGTTTTTTATACCCATTTTCATCTAACTTATTAAATTCTGCTTCAGGATTTGCATAATTAAGTTTTTCTAAATGCGCCAACATAAAGTTCTTAAATTGTTCAGAACCAAAATCAGTACGAACAACTCTTGAATTGTAGAATCCTATATAGTCCTTATCACCATCAAAGTCTTTATCCATTCTGCCCACTTCAGAAGAAGTTACAGTAGCTATTTGACCACGTTCTGGACCGTACATTCCTATTCCATTAATATGTACTACAGAGTTTTTTCCTGGTGTAGGAATACGCCATCCAATGCCTTTAAATAATTTTGGATTTTGCAACCCCTTTTCATCTCTCCAAATTCCATCTGAACCTAAGACTAATCCTAAGTCTTTAGGATGTAGGGCTTCTCCTGTTTGTGGGTTTTTGAATTTTCCGTAAGGCCAAGGCAAAATATAAGAAGCAGGCGTAACTTTATTGTCTACAATTCTTTGAAAATCTTTCTCTTTAGTTACTATATGTAACTTATCTTGATATTCTACAGGAACTTGACTTTTATCTTCTACATAAACATATTGTTTAGTATCTTTATTTATATAGGCAAATTCTACAGGATTTTCGTTAGATTCAGTACCTAATTCTGGAGTAATAAGTGCAGGTATACCAAATTGCTTAGGTGAAACTATTTCTTTATTAATGGTAGACCACAACATTCTTTCAATAGCATCTTTAGATGGATGTGCATCAAAAGAAACACCATTTATATGGTATAAGTTATTATCATCTTTAATAACTTTTAAAGCATATATTTGATCATCAGATACGTTTGCCTTTCTAAGACTACTTCTTAATCTATTTACTAAACCTGTTGGATTTCCTACTTTATAAGTATTTGTTCCTACTAATTCTAAACCTGCTTCATTTAATACTTCTTGTGTTAATTTTTTAGTTTTTAAATCCTTAGTTTGCATTAATTCGTCACGTACAGGAATTAAATCAGGATGCACGTCAGTCATTATTTGTTTCTCTTTTTGAGAACCAACAACTTTATCATGTGCAGGCATTTCTGTTTGTTTCCCCCATCCATCAGGATATAAATATTGTACAGGTGGAATATTATTTGAATATTTGCCATCTATACCATAGAAATTATTAGTAGAACCGTCTGGGTTTAAAAGTAATCCAAATTTCTCAGCACTTTCGTAACCCCAACAATCTATACCTTTCTTTTTATGTTCTACATAAGCTTTTTCACGCCCTGTTCCTTCTTCGGTTCTCCAACAAACATATTGCCCTGCACATTTTAATCCTATAGATGCACCTGTTTTATCTTTACCTGCAAACTGAGGTTTAATAACACCTTGAGGGACTATTGGAACACCATTTGGATATTTTTTTAATATTTGTTCTGCCTTATCTATTAAATCTTTTGGGTAATCAAAATGTAATCCACTTGCCTCTTTATTAGAACTTAATCCTTTTATTTCGTAAGCCCAATCATATTCTTTTAATTTCCAATCTTCAGGAGACATATCTCCAATTAATTGTCTGTATTCCCAATAAGCATCGTAATTAAATTGTTGTTGAGAATCTGCACCCTTAACACCACAATATTTAGTTAAAAATCCTGTTATGTCTCCCTTTTTATTTAAAATAAGTTCTTTAAATTTACCATCTTCTGTAAATTCTGCACCAATTTCTTGTGGAGTTTTACCTGATTTAAATAAATGTTCTGCAAATTGTTCAAAACCTTTTTGCATATAAATTGGTTCTTTATATGTTATAAGGCGAGTAAAACTTCTTTTGTCTTTGTCTGAGATATAATCTTTTCTTAAATCTGTTCTAGGCAATTCATTGTGCATCTGAGTTAAAACTATTTCATTTTGAGATAAAATACGTTTTACACCAAGAAACATTGATTGTCTTTTTACAGGATCTTTCATGTAAGAAGCATGACCAAATATTAATTTATTAAACTCTTGTTGTGCAATTTCGTAATTTAAAAATGCAAATTTAATTAAATCCTTTACTTGCTTCTCTTCTAATTGAGTATGATTAACTTCACTTCCTAAAATAGATTTAATTAATCCTTTATCTAAAATTGGAATAGAATAAGTTTTAGTAGCATGATTTTTCTTAATATTTAAAGACTTAACTAATTCAGGAAAGTTATCGTGTACTTCTGTATTTATATAAGAATTATATGTATTTGCAAGTTTTACATAATTTTTTTCAATCCATTCGTCTCTGCGCGCCTGATATTTTTCAAATTCAGAGTCTACATCTTTATTTTTATATATTTCTCGATCTATTTTTAATTGGTTTCTATCCGCAGATTTATTTAATTCATAATCTTGCCCAAGAACTTCTGTTATAAAAGAACGCAATTGCCCTATTTCCAAAATTTCTTTGAAATACGCAAGTTTCCATACATTATCTTTATAAAAATCTCTGTTAGAGGGTTTTAATAAATCTTGCATTGCAGCATCCATTTCATTTATAAGCATCTTATTATAGACTTCTGCTATCTCTTTTGGAGATTGAGTATCTATAAAAGGCATAAAATGACGAGATAACTTAATTGCCCATTCTGTATTTTTATCCGAGTTAATGCCTAAAGTATAAGTTGCATGTAAAGAATTAATAAATTTTTGAAGAATTGCATCTGCTAAAAATAAATTTCTAGTAGTTTTACCTTCATTTTGATTTTCTATACCTAAACCATCTATTACAGATAATTTACAAAATGAATTAGGAAGTCTTTCTCCTGTTTTTTTATCAAACAATACTCGTAGAATATTATTAGTTTTTTCGTTGAAATAAGATTGTTGAGATAAATCAGGACGTTTTTCTAAAAATTCTTGTTGAGAATTTGCAGTGTCTAAGTGTTGAATGTATAATCCTGCTGTATTATAATCATTAAGAGGATATTTGTTTTCTCCTTCTGCATTTAATGTAGATAAATTTTTATCCTGAGGATTTAGATTATTGTAAATTTTAGTTAATTTTGCTATATCGCCTGAAGTTTCGTCTTTAAATAATTGATCAAATGTATTTATTTTAGGGTCTTCTAAAGATTTTGCAAGCCATTTATAAGAATTTAAAATAGTTAATGCAGATGTATTAGCAAATATTTCATCTATTGGTCTTTTGAAATCTATACCAATAGTTTGCAATTTCTCTAAAACTTTTTTTATGTTTTCTTTACGAACAGTATTTGCAATATCTGATTGGTCTATAAAATTTTTATAATCTTGTGATTCTCTATTTATAGATAGTACATTTGGGCGTAAAGGATTGTGATTAAATATTAGATTATTTTCTGAACCATATAGTGCAGCCTCATTAATTTTTCCTATAATGTTACTATTCCAAAATATTGTAACGTCTTTATTATTATCTCGTTCAAGACTATTCATTGAATAAGTATTGTTATTACTATTCAAAATAGTTTTTTGCATTTCAGGCATCATTTTTTTAAATGACTGCTCAAATCCAACTAATAATTCTCGGTCATATCTTGAAAGTGGTTGATCAGATTTATACTTAACTAAATCTTTAATTTGCCCTATCCAATTATAACCTAAATTATATCTTCCTAAATCTTTATTAAAAAATTGTTTATCAAGTTTTGCAAACATATCTGTAACACCTAAATTACCAACTACAGTGTTAAGAATAGTTCTTTTAATAAGATCTTGATCTACAAATTTAGGAAAACCGAATGAGTTATATACAGGATGATCTACTCCATCTTTTAATTCAGTTTGAATTAGAAAAGAGGATAATAGTTTTATATTGTTAGAAATTGCTTTTGCAGGATCAGTATCAAAAGGATCTAAAACTAACCCTTGAACTGTAGGTTCATCTGTTTCAGATTTAGTTACAATATTTATTGCTTCAGAATCATCTATTACATATTTAGTAGTTAAACCATTATTTCTAAGAAAATCTATTACTTCATTATATAATGCACCTTTTTGTTCAGAAACGGCAACATTATCCATTAAAGATGGTGCGTTTGCCTGAATAAAATTATCAAACTCTTCATCAGATTCAAATTCTTTATCTCCAACTAATTTTGCAACTTGAGAATTTACAACATTAAAAAATCCATCATATGAATCTGCAAATAGTTTAGTTAGTTCTTCTTGATTTGCATCAAGTAAAAAAGAAAATCCTTTCCCTGCTTTATTTAATTCTTGAAGTAAATGCCATCTAAATCCTTCAAGAGCATCTCTTTTTCTTTCGGGGGATCCAACTAAACGATTTTCTTGTGCAGGTTCTTCACCGTAACATGTAACTATTAAATCACTCATATTTATTTACAATTTGGGTCTATTGGTTCTGCGCCTTTTGTATTAACAGTTTTTAATTTTTTCAAATACTCTTGTCTATCTATAGATAATTTTGTATTAACTTGGTCAGGTTTAACTTGTTCAGGTTGTTTTTCTTCTGTTTTTAGTTCTTCTATAGCTTTTTTTGCTTCTATAGTAATACTTTTTTGTATTTCAGGATTTTTAATATAGTATTCTTTTAAGGCATAATTATCATCAAATATTAATAAATCACCATTTGTTTTATTAATTGCTTTATTTCCTTCTATTTTAAAATTATCTGTTTCTGCAAATTCTTTTTCAAATGCTGCAGCTTCCTCTTTAGAAAAATCTATTTTTGTAAATCCAGGATATTTAGAATTAGAAATATTTTCTGCAACCTGCAGTTTTTCAGACAAAGGTAATAAATTTCCTTGATAATCAAAATCTAAATTAGATTGCTTAACTCGGGGATAATCTACATTATCTTTTTTATATTCTCGGATATTAGTAGTTAAAATAGGATTTTCTCTTTTACTTATTAGATAGCCGATATAATTTTCGTGTTTGGCTATTTCTTGAATTTCATATTGATGATTACCTTTTGAAACTACTTTTAATTCTGAATAAGGACTATTATTATCCTCTACCATTGATTTGTTTATATTATGGTATGCGTCTTGGAAAATTACATCTTTATTTTTTTCAAGTTGGTCTTCAGTAAATGGTATAGAAATTGCATTTTCTATTTTTTTAGTTTGTGGATTAATAGTTGTACCTAAAGTAGATTTCTTTAAAGTACCTGTTTTGTAATCTATCCAAATACGATTTACCCCAACTACTCCAGATTCAATATCAGGTTGACCAAAGAAAGTTGTTCCTTTTAAAAGATTTCCAAGTTGTTTTCTTTCGTCAAAACTTAATCCACCTAAAGATAATCTTTTTAAAGCATTTATTGCATTTTCTTTTTCAGAATCTGTTAAATCTCTGTTATAAACAGGTAGTTTGATGCCATCTGCCCGGATTAGTTTTACTCGTCCACCACCAAAATCCCAACTTGTAAATGATTGGCCATTAGGGTCTTTTAGATATTTTGGATTTGTATTTTTTTCTATTACTCTGTTAGATAAAGGATTTTTCTGAACTTTACCGTTGAGTAATGGTTCAAAGTTTAATGCTCCTTGTCTTTTACCTATTATTTTTACTCGTGGTGTTATACCTTTTTCAATTTGAGATTTTACAGTTGCAATGGTTTGACGATATTTTACTATTTCTTGTCTAAGGTCTTTATCAAGATTTGCGCCTGTATATTTAGGTTTTAATTTAGTTAATATATCATTTACTTCTGGTGCATTTGGGTTTAATAAATCTCCTTCTAATAGTTTTACACTATTATTAGATTCAGGCATATACCAATGAAGCATTTCATCTTTATTAGTAGTTTTCTTATTATTTTTATCTAACGGATTGCCATCTTCGTCTACTCTAAGTAATTTAATTCCTTGAGGAAATTCTTTATTAGTAATTCCATACGTATCATTATCTTTAGTTATTATTTGTAACCAATTAGATTCATTTGGGTCTAAATAAACGTCTGAGGTATAAGAATATGCTTTGTCTATACCTTCTTGTCTGTTTATTATAGTATCTTTATCGTCTGCAAAATGCCTTCCAGTAGTTGCAAATAAAATTCCTGGTTTAAATGCACGTTCGATAGGTTCTTTAGTATTTTGCCTTTCTATCGGCACAACTCCTAAATCGGGATTAACTGAAGTTTCAGGATTAGTTTCTGTAGTTATATTAGAAAAAGGTGCTTCTCGAATAAAAGAATTTTCAGGTCTTTCAAAAGATTCTTTTAAGAAAGTATAGTATTTAATTTCATCTTCTAAGTCTTGAGTAGAGTGTGCTCTATTTGCAAGTTCTTCTAATTTAGATTTACCTTCTTCTGATTTAGTTACTTTCTCTGTTTCTTCAACAAATTTATTTAAAATATGTGCAACTGTAAATGCATGATTATTATCAATTTTTTTAATATCTTCTTTTGTAAGTACTTGCTCACCTGAAAAATGTTTAACTAATCTAAGTAAATCTGTAATAAATTTACCTTTATCAGTTCCTGCCGATTTATCTTTTAAATCAGTTAAGGTTTTTACATAATCAGCTTTAGTTTTTATTTGAGAAATTGCATCAAATACATCAGAATATTCTACTATTTGTTTTAAATTATCTTTTAAATTATCTACATTGCCTTGTAAAGATTTAATTTCTTTATCAAACATATCTTTCTGAGCAGCATAATCTGTTAAAGATTTCTGTATATCTAAATTTCCTACGGATTCTTCATATTTTTTTTGAGCTTCGGCAATTCTTGAATCAGTATCTATTAAACCTGTTTTAGCTATTTCTGCAATACCTTCTTGAGATTGTGTTAGATTTAATTCTTTTACTTCTATTCTACGTTGAATACTTAAAGCATCATCTTTTAAATCCTCTAAGTGTTTTTCTATAGTAGCAACAGTAAGACTCATTTCAGTCTTAGCAAGTTCTATATTAACTCTATCAACTTTTACTAAATTTGGATCTGCAAGTTTTTTTTCTAGTTCTTGCAGTTTATCGTGGGATTCAGTAACTTGTTTGAAACTTTCTTGTATATCAGTTTGCTTTTGTTCTAAATTTGCTTTTTCTACTTGTAAATGATCTATAATTTCATTATAAACATTTCTAAGTCTGGTTTGTTGAAATTCTTTTTTAGATTCTTGTAAGTCTTGTGCTTGTTTAGCTTTTAATTCTGCTGCTTTTTGTTTAGCTAAATCTTCTGCAGTAACTTCAGGAGAAGGTGTTCCTAATTGAGTTTCTGCACCAATTTGTTTTTGTCCTATAATAGGTTCTGTTGGATTTGGGGTAGTTTCTTCAGGAGTTATATCTTCTGCTTGTGCTTTTCTTGCAGTTGCATTTGCAGCCTCTTGTTGTGCCCTTGAACGAGCTTCTGCACCATTTTTTTGAAAAGAATCAAAGAACCTGTTAATAATTTCAGGATGTAAAATTACATTCGCAGATTTTAAGGCATTACCAGATTTTACTGATAAATCAGTATAATCTAACATACGTTTAGTTCCTGAAATTAAATCATCAACTTCTAATATAGGTTTATCTATATGTACTAATTCGTGGTCGATTACATTAGCTAAATGTGTATCAAATATTGGTTGAAAATCTTTTCGTGCTTTATCAAGCATTTGTGATTGCGCAACTGCATCTGAATTAGATAATGCTTCTGCAACTCTAGAAGAATAACCTTCTAAATGTTTTTGCCAAGTTTCTAAAAGATTTATTTTACCTGATAAATAATTTTTTTGTTTTGCAGATTCTTTATCATCTAATCCTGTTAAAGAACTATGTTCAGTTCTAGAGGATGTAATTTCATTTTTAAGAAAATCTTTATTTACTAATGTATAAAGAAACGATTCTCCTACATCTTTAAATCCAGGAATTGAATTTAATCCTGTAGAAGTTGAGTCTTTTGGATCTCCATATAAAACTGCATTTTGTCTTTCAATACCTCTGCGTGCAATATCTTTTACCCAAGTTAAGTAATTTAAAGCATCGTAGTGATAATTAAATTTTGCTAGGGCATCATTATATTCAGGTGTATCTTTATTATAAATATTTGGATTTACTTTTGCAGGATATTTTCTACGTAACTGTGTATAAACATCTGTTATATCTTTAGATCTTGATTGAAATCCGTCTAATTGTGCTTTTAACTCTTTATAATTTTCAGGAGAATATTCTAAATCAAATGCGGCACATAAATCTTTTGGATTAAGGTTTTGTGCTTGATCTTGAACTCTTTTTAAATATAAATCAGAATAACCATGTTTTGCAGCCATGATAATGAACTGTCTACTTGCATTATCTTGAGCATCATGTAATCCTTGATTATCTTGTGATTGTGCAGCTTGTTTCTTTTCTGCATCCATTGTAGCTTGCAAAACAAAATTATGAATGTCTTCCTTAATAGGATTATTCCAATTTTTCCAAGCATCATTTAAAGTAGAAGCAACGCCTTCTGCACCCATAGTATTTTTTTTAGGATCACCATACATTGCTTCCTGTTCCCGTGCTGCAAATTTTGTTGGATTAGTAAATCTATCTGGATTATTACGTACTTCATTTATTACATGCCCCCCTAATCCAATAGAAATTGTACCTGTCAAAAAGGCAGATATAAATGATTGTGCTCCTTCTTTTGAAAACTGTTTATCTATTGAATCTTTTATTACATCCCAGCCACGTAAATGATTATCATCGTACATTGCTTGATAATAGGATTTTACTCCTCTATCAATACCTTCCATAACAGACATTGTTGCACCAAATCCCGCACCTGTCTTAGCCATTTCTAAAGGTAAAGCGTAAGTATTTGCTTTAAAGGATAGCCAGTTATTTGTTTTTACTGTAAATGGTTCTGGTGCTTCGGAATTATAATTTATATGTTCAAATATTCCTTCTCCTTGTTGTTGTAGAGTTTCTTGTATAGCTTTATTTGGTTTTAAAATATTTCCAAATGCAAGTTTATTTGTATAAAGAATAGCTAAAGAATTTAACGCTCCATCTGTTTTTGCAGCTTTTAAAGCAATATCTTGAATACTTTGTGATTCTAAATCATTTGGGTCTCTACCATTTTTCTTAGCAAACTCATCTGATAATTTATTCTGAGTTTCTTGATAAATACCTGCAGCGTTAGAACTTGACATTGATACCGCCAAATTTAAATGGCGCATATCTGAAAAGAAAGAACCAAATCCTTTTATTGCAGTTCTAGCCATCCCTGCAGTTTGTGCAGCACGAGCATCATTTATTAAAAATTTTGCTGTATTAGATGCGGGTAAAACATTAGCTAAAGTGTTACCAAAACCATCAAAAAATTTATTTAAATTAGATATAGGTTGTAAATCTTGAGCTAATTGTTCACCAGTTCTTGCTCCTTTAGCAACTAAATCACCATATAATAATTGTTTACCTGTATCAAGAGTTTTACTAATTATATTACCTGCTCTTACTTGTTCTGCAGCTTCGGCAGGTAAAGCACCACCCATAGTTGCACCAACTATTAATTGCGTTGCTGCTTCCTCTGCTGCTAATTCAGCTATTGAACCTACTATAGGCCCAATACCTTGAACTTTAGCAAAAAAGTTATCCCACGAAAAAAATGAATTATTATCTCCTTCAGTTTTAAAAATATGGTATTTATCTTGAAATTCTTGATTTTTTTGATTTAACTCGTCCATCTCATCAGCCTTGAATGCGCTTCTGAGTGTAGGGTCTTGAAATACTGATAAAGTATCCTTCCAGGAATACAGTTGATTTTTTGCTGAACTCCATGCTTCCGGTAATACTCCTGCAAAAGAATCACGAAAATTATCTACCCAAGTATGTGCTTGCGAATATTTTTCATCATTTATTTGTCCTGCTTGAGGGTCAAATCCTAATTGGTTATAATATTTATCTTTTGTATATAAATCTGCATTTGTTTTTTGCCAATTAAAAAAAGAAGGTTCTAATTGTTTATCTAAAGAAGGTTGATCATTAAACGATATACTTGGTGGTTGTATAGGGTTATCTTGAGAATCTGCAATAAGACTAGGTGTTGTAGTTGGTACTACAGGTACATTATTATAATAAGAATCCTGATGTTGTGGGTCAGGATTTAATTGTAAATTTGGTATGGATAGTGTATCTGCTGGCATTATTGTGTATTTTTCTTATTGTATTGTGCACGAGATTGAATTAAATAATTTACAGATTGTGTGCGCAAATCTTTAATTTTTTCTCTGATTTCATCAGGAGTTGTATTTGCTAATTTTATTGGTAAAGGAGGTTGTTCTACTTTAATTAAATGATTGGGGTATGTTTTTATATCTGCAGTCGGATCAAACTTGGTATAAGACCATCTGAGATTATAAATAGATGGGTGATTTCTATCATCAGGTGTAAGACCATAATCAAATCCCATAGATTTATCGGTTAAAGTAGCATTTATATCATCACCGTTATTCATTTTATCCCAAACATAAATTCCTGAATTAATAGGAATCTTAGATAAAAATGAACCAGATGCATTTGGTGAAATTGGGATTACAACAGTTTGCCCTTTTAATCCTTTAGCTGCGTCATCATCGGGTATTGTTACTTCAACAGATCTCGGAGAAGTTCCTGAAATAGTATTATATTTAAACTGCAATTGATTTTTTATTATGGCATCTGTTGAACGTGTTGCGCCCTCTAAGTATTTATACTCGTCACTATTTAATTTAATTGGCACACCATTTACTTGAGGCAATGTTAATTGGTTTGCAGGATTCATAGCTTCTATACCAAGTTGTTCATTATTCCCAGCTTCTTCTCCTGTTTTAGCCATGTCATAATAAATTTTTCTACCTTCTCTACCTGTTTTATTTTTATATTTAGAAAAATTTTCATCTGCTTTTGAATATAATTTATTGTACAGATTATCTCGTTCTTCATAAGTACCAAAACGATTCATTACATTTCTCCAGGCATTATTTGCATTCCATTTTTCTACACCGACTACAACATCTGAAGCACTATTATAATTATTTTGCCCATTTACTTTGTCTATGGTATAATTCCTACCATTAAGAGATAGCAAATCATCTTTTAACTCTGCAGTTTTATTTTTGTAACCTTGTGCTAATTGGTCGGGAGTGATTGTTTTAATATTGTTTTGTGCATCCCTAACTTGTAAAGTTGGCATACGATTAACCATATCTGATTCATCAGCTATTCTTGCTTTATCATCTGAAAGTATTTTTTTGTAGACTTCTTTATTTTCAGGTGAGATAGCTTCTCTATTTACTAGCTCTTGTTGCTCCCTATTAATTTTATCGTAGTTATCTTTTGCGTCTTTTACATCTGTCCAACCAGAGAATGCGGAAGTTAACTGACTATCGAATTTTGCAGGTTGGTTTATTACGTTAGAATTCTGTAATTCATTTATAATATATTTTCCTATTCCGTTTATTAAATCGTCAGAATAGTTTATTTTAATTTTTAGTTTATTTTCTAAAAGTTGTTTTACTTTTTCGTAAGATTTTTGTTCGTTACCTGCAAAATTAATTGATGAATTATAGTTTTCAGAAGAATAGCGTCTTTTAATAAAAGTATTTAAATCTGCTATTTCCCCATCAGTAACACCCAATCTCGATAAAATACCAATAGTACTGTACCCTGTTTGTGGGTCTGGGTTAGTTAAAGAGTTTATTGCAGATGCCATATAGGTATTTTTTTGGTCTTCTATTATAGACCCTATACTTCCCATATTTTGCAATGAGGTACTTGCTGCCCCCGCATTATGCATACCTTCTGTAACAGAAGAAGTTTGTGCAATATTTATTTTGCCATCTGCCCCCATTGACATACCTTTTTTTGCTAATTCGGCATTTATTTTTGCCATGGCTATTGCATCGGTAGTTTTATCATGCTTTTGTTCATATTTAAACTGTGCAACCCTTAAATTATAATCTCTATTTAATTGATTTTGATTTTGTTTAAACTCCCATGTTTTATCTTGGTCTTCTTCAATAGATCTATTAGATGCAAGTGTTTCTGCCATATTATGTATAGTAGAACTTCTTACTGATTGACCATAGTATTCCTCTGGATTTTTAACTAATTCAGGATACAAATCTTTACTATCTTTATATTTGTTATCAAATGTAGTTAATTTATCTTGTAAAGCTTGTAAATAAGTATTATGTTCATCTATTTGTGTTTGTAGGTTTCGCTTATCCTGCATTTGTTTAGGCGTAAGTTTTGAACCATTATCATCAATATCTTTTATATGATTTGTTAAAGTATTAATAAAATCTTGGTGCCCAGCAATTTCTCCTGTAATACTTCCTCTATATTCATCATAACAGGTATTAGCAAGATTCTGAATAATTTGCGTCTGGTCAAAATTTGGATTAGCTTTTTTAATTACTTCCATATCAGAACGCATCTTATTATAACCCTCTTGTGCAAATTGCGGATTTAATTTAGACCCTAATACACCTGCGGCACGAGTTTCAAAATCAGGAATTGCTTGTACCCCATTAGTTGTAGTTAACAGATAACCCTCTCTATGAGTTGTATATTTATTCCCTTTAAACCCTGCTGCTGTATTATAATCTATCATCATCTGATTAGGATCAGTATGTGGCAGATAGTTAGGTATCTCAATAGATTGTATAGATCCATCACCTCTTTTTGCTTCTTGCAGATCTTTTTTAGCCCAACCTAATCTTGTTATTGATGCCTGATTAAAAGTAGAATTTATTTTAGAATCTTTAGAATCTCTGTCTGCGTAACCTGTTTGTACTTGATTTTGTATTTGTTTTGTTTTATTTATGTCTGCTACAATATCAGGATCTGAATAAAAAGGTGCGAAGATCTTGCCAGCTTGTGAAACATTATTAGGTAAAGAAAGATCTGCCTTAGAAAGAGTTTTTATATTATCTTGTGCTTCTGCAATATATTGATCTCTTGCCTGTTGATTTTCAGGATTAGACAATGGGCTATTGAGAACTGAGGAATAAATTGATTTTACCTGATTCAGGCCTTGTTCATATTGTTGATTTTTTGACTGCAGTGCATATTGCAAAAAGCTGGTATCAACGGGGTTAACCGATGCACCATAAGTATTTATTTCGCCTTGTCCAAACCCTGCCATAATTTTAATATTTTCTTATAATATAATATAACTAAACTTATTTGATTTAAAAAACTAAACTATTTTAGTTTATTAATAATTTGAGGGCAACCCATTCCACTGGCCAACATTATAGTTCTGGTCATAATAATCATTATCTCCATATTGATTGTTCATAGTTGTAGTTCTTGATTTCTGTGGTTGTCCCATTTGAGTAGTAGTTCTTACTTTACTTTGCATTACATAACCATAAGCTTGTCTTTCAGCTTCAGCATCAGTTATACCTTTTGCTACTAATTGTGCTTTTACTTTTGCAACTTCTGAAGGAAAATCTTCTTGACTACTTCCTTGACCATTTACATTTCCTGTATAACCTTTTCTCCATTGTAAAGATAGATTTCTTGGATCTGCATAGAAAGGATCTTTTGCATTTAACATATTTAGTTGCTGAACCTTTGCTGCATTTAATCTTGCTTGTGCATCATCTTGTCCTATAGTCTTAAAGTAGTTGGTTAAAGATTGATCATAATTAAACCTTGCTCTATCTGATTCTTCTGAGTATTTTTGGTTATACCCCGCATTTGTTAAAGATTGCTCTTTGGAAAGTTGCGCTTGATCCATATAAGCTTTATTCATTATATTTGCTGTATCTGTAGCATTTTTTCCAAAAGAGTTTGCAACACCTTGTAGTTCTCTACCATATATATCTGAGTTAGCACTTCTTGCTCTCTGTTGGTCTGCACCTAAATTATTTGCATCTATTGCAGATAAAGCTGAAGACTGTAATGCTGCTAATTCTGCTCTATTATCAGGGGTTGCGACTTGTAGGGTAGGAAATCTAACCTGTGATCTAACAGGTTGTCCCATATGTGGTGGAACTATTGCATCTGCAAATTGTCTAATTCTATCAGGTGTACTAATTTTAGCACGGTAATTTGCCTGCTCTGTTTCTATATTACTTGCTGGAGCATTAACATCTAAAGATTTATTAGGATCATCATATGTTGCTGGCCCATTATATGGCGGTTGATTTGTATAAGGAACACCTAATATTTGTACTTGTCTTGTTCCTGTTGTACCAAAATTAGCATCTCCTACATAAGGCATTGAATTATCATATGAATTTTGTGAAGGGTCTAGCATAAAATTAAATGGTGTGCCCCCTTGTTGAAAATTCCCCCCAAATTTTGCTTGTGCAATACCTTGTTGGTTATTTCCTAATAACTCGGGAATACCCTGTGGAAATCCTTTTTTTGCTTCCTGTATTACAGCTAACCCCCCTAATTTTTGTGTGAATCCTGCAACCATTCTAGCGGCAGTAGATTTTTGTAAACTATCAGAATCAGGATTATCAAGTATTGATTTATACTTATTTATATCATATTGTTTAGCTATTTCTGCAGGTGTAAACTTTTTAGTTCCAACAGATTTACCAAATTGTTCTAAAATAGGGCCTCCAATAGCTAACTTCTTAAAGTCTGAAAATATAAAATCTCCAGGCTCCCCTTGTAATGGAGTACCACCGTTATAGTGTTTTTTTCCACCTATATTAAACTTAGACAAGGATCCGTCTTGTT
>Ga0214167_1000194_pt1 | contig 38316 bp, 32 predicted proteins | sample TroBogypolimnion_45_FD_153006 | JGI IMG/M metagenome (GOLD analysis project Ga0214167, IMG submission 153006) | Freshwater microbial communities from Trout Bog Lake, WI - Practice 18AUG2009 hypolimnion v3 | ecosystem: Environmental > Aquatic > Freshwater > Lake > Hypolimnion/Profundal zone ... | reverse complement strand
TTCACGGGACAGTTGAGCGGTGTCTTGGAACACGCCAACGACATGAACTCACTTGACTTGAGTGCATTAGAGCCAACGTCAAATCCGTTCGGATTAACGAATGTCACGAGAGAAGACGTGATTTGGAAGAGTCTTGACCGAGAGGCAGTACTCGCTGAAGCACCAGACGCACAAGACGGAAGGTTTGCGGTCCCACGCATCCTTGGAGAAGCACCGTGAAGACGGCCGTTGAAATCGCTGCTGAAGTTCAGACTGGTGCAACGACTGCAGTTGCGCAGCTTGAAGCTTCGTATGCGGCAATTGAAGCTCGAAATGATGAATTAAACGTATTTCTACACCTTGATAAAGATGGTGCTCGCAAAATCGCTGAGGCTGTTGACTCACGTGTTGCGGCAGGCGAAAAGGTTGGCCCGCTAGCGGGTGTGCCGATTGCCATTAAGGACAACCTCTGCCAGACGGGCATTCCTACAACATGCTCATCAAAGATTCTCGAAGGCTGGAAGCCGCCTTACAACGCGACAGTCATTGATCGCTTGGTAGCAGCGGGTGCTGTGCCGGTGGGGAAAACAAACCTCGATGAGTTCGCCATGGGATCTTCAACCGAGAACTCTGCGTTTGGACCTACGCGCAACCCTCTAGATCCATCTCGAGTTCCAGGTGGCTCAAGTGGTGGATCTGCTGCAGCAGTTGCGGGCGACATGACTTCAATTTCTCTGGGATCTGACACTGGTGGATCTATTCGCCAACCTGCTGCGTTCTGCGGAATTGTTGGCATGAAGCCAACGTATGGACTTGTTTCTCGCTATGGACTGATTGCGTTCGCGAGCTCGCTCGACCAAATTGGTCCATTCTCTAAAACCGTGATGGATTCTGCAGTGCTTCTTGAAGCAATCGCAGGTCATGATCCACTTGATTCAACGTCGCTTCCAGAACCATCACCTTCGCTCGTAAGCCATGTGAACGATGGAGTAGCCGGCAAGCGCATTGGTCTCGTTAAAGAACTCTACGAAGGCGCAGATGAAAGTGTTGTCAACGCTGTTATGGGTGCTGTCGCAGTTCTGAAAGAAGCCGGTGCAGAGATTGTCGAACTTTCAATTCCTGAACTTCGACTTGGCCTCAGTGCCTATTACCTCATTGCCCCAGCAGAAGCCTCATCAAACCTTGCTCGCTTTGACGGTGTGAGATTTGGTCTTCGAGTTGATGGCGATGACGTAACGGCGATGATGGAAGCAACTCGAACGGCAGGATTTGGTGCTGAAGTGAAGCGTCGAATCATGCTTGGAACATATGCTCTTAGCGCTGGCTACTACGACGCGTATTACGGTCAGGCCCTAAAGGTACGAACCTTAACTATTAATGCGTTTAAAAAGGCCTATGCGCAGGCCGACATGCTCATTGGTGCAACAACGCCTGGCGTGGCGTTCAAGTTCGGTGCCAAGTCAGACCCTATGGAAATGTATCTAAATGACGTTTTCACAATTCCAACCAACCTGGCCGGCGACCCAGCCGTATCTGTCTCATTTGGCAAGGGCGAAGAGAATCTCCCTATTGGTGTTCAGTTGCTTGGTCCAGGTAGGAGCGAGGCATCACTGTACGCAGCAGCACGAGTTCTAGAGATTGCGGATGGCAGATCATGACGTTACCTGAAGGTTGGGAACTAGTTGTAGGAATGGAAGTTCACACTGAACTTCTCACTAAGTCAAAGTTGTTCTGTGGTTGCGAGAATCACTTTGGATCAGAGCCAAATACAAACATCTGTCCAATCTGCTTGGGACTTCCTGGCTCACTGCCAGTGCTCAACAAAGATGCAGTGGAGCTAGCAATGCGCATTGGAATGGCGCTCAATTGCACAATTGCACCAAGCACCTTTCACCGCAAGAACTATTTCTACCCTGACCAGTCCAAGGACTATCAGATCAGTCAGTACGACCTTCCAATTAACTCAAATGGATTCCTCAACTTGCCTGATGGGTCACAAGTGACCATCGAGCGTGCTCACATGGAAGAAGACACTGGAAAGTCAACTCACCTCGGAGGCTCGGGACGTCTTGCTGGTGCAGATCGTTCACTCGTTGACTACAACCGATGCGGCGTTCCACTCGTAGAAATTGTTTCTGGTCCTGACATCAGGTCTTCAGAACAAGCCCGTGCCTACGCCCAAGAGCTTCGAGGAATTCTTATTGCAACTGGAGCTTCTGACGGCAGGCTCGAAGAAGGATCAATGCGTTTTGATGCCAACGTATCAGTGCGAAAAACTGGCGACCCATTAGGAACGCGTTGTGAAATTAAGAACCTCAACTCCCTACGATCGTTGCAGCGGGCCATTGACTACGAGGCAGCTCGCCAGGTTGAACTAATTCTTGAAGGTGGCGCTGTTCGCCAAGAAACACGCCACTGGGATGAAGGGCTCGGAGAAACTTCAACGCTTCGAGTGAAAGAAGACGCTGAGGATTACCGCTACTTCCGCGAACCAGATCTCACTGAACTCGTTCCAGATCAGCCATGGCAAGACCGTGTTCGTGCAGCCTTGCCTCCAATGCCTGCTGCTCGAAGGGCGAAGTTGCTTGAGCGAATTCCAGGAGCGACTAAAGCGCAAGAAGACGCAGTCGTTGTAGTTATTGACCTTGATCTTGAAGGGTATGTGAACGCTGCAGCGGATGCTGGCGCAGACATCGCGATTGCGGTGTCTCGTGCAGCGAACGAACTGGCAGCCGGTATCGATACGTTGAGCAACCTCACTACTGATGCCTTCACTCAGACTGTTTTAATGGAAGCCAAAGGTGAGCTCTCTGCAACCCAGTCAAAGGTGGTCCTCGGTGAACTACTCGCAAGTGGGGGAGATCCTAAAAAGATTGCAGCCGAAAAAGGTTTCGAGCAAATGTCTTCAGACTCACTTGGCGCAACAATTGACGACATCATTTCCAAGAACCCAGACGAATGGCAGCGATACAAGGACGGCGACGATAAATTGTCACAGTTCTTTGTGGGACAAGCAATGAAAATGACTCAAGGAAAAGCAAACGGAAAAGCTGTGATTACTGAATTGCAGAGTCGAAAGTAACTTTTAAAGTTCATTCGTTAAAACTCATTACTCATCAGTATTTTTTTGTTACTCATGAGTATTGTTTTATTTCAATTTTGAGTTGTGCGCACTAAGATTTGTTTGGAAGGAACTACTCAATGGTTGAAAAAAAAATTCTTCCGGCAAAGAAGTCTGTTGCCAAGAAAAATGCTGCTAAGAAGTCTGCGGCCAAAAAGGTCGCACCGTCTTCTAAATCTGCAAAGTTGACGCAGAATGAGTCCGACCAGCTCGTTTCGTTTTATGAAGAGATGATGATGGTTCGTCGCTTTGAAGAACGTGCAGCTCGCAGCTACACCCAAGCCCTTGTGGGCGGCTATTGCCACCTCAATCTGGGTGAGGAAGCGGCCATAGCAGGACTTCTGAAAGAACTTGAATTCGACGATTATCTCTTCACCAATTACCGTGAACATGGTTACGCGTTACTAAAGGGAATTGATGCTGGGCGCCTTATGGCTGAGCTCTACGGGCGCGTTGACGGTGTAGCAAAGGGTTGGGGCGGATCAATGCACATGTTTGATCTTGAGTACCGACTTCTTGGTGGATACGGCATTGTTGGAGGCCAGCTCCCACTTGCTACTGGAGCCGCACTCGCAATTGACTACCGTGACAGTGAAGAAATCGTGATGTGCACAATGGGAGACGGGGCAACAAACATTGGTGCCTTTCATGAATCTCTCAACATTGCGGCACTGTGGAAGCTGCCAATTGTCTTTGTAGTTATTAATAATGGGCTCGGAATGGGAACCACAGTTTCTAAGTCTTCTGCAGAGCCAGAGTTGTACCTACGTGGAGCTTCATACCGCATGGCAGCGTCACGTGTCGATGGGCTTGACCCGGTTGCTGTTGCGAAGGCATCGAGGATTGCTGTCGACAGCGCTCGAGCGAAAAGGCCGTACTTACTCGAAATCATGACACCTCGTCTGCGTGGGCACTCAGTTGTGGACCCAGCGAAGTACCGTAGCGAAACCGAAGTTATGGAATTAAAAAAGAATGATCCAATAACTATCTTGCAAAATCGTATTTTGAAGGGTGGCTACGCAAAGCTTGAGGACCTTCAGCAAATTGATGCAAAGGTCTCAAAGAAAATTGATGCCGCACACCATTTTGCTGAAAAGAGTTCACATCCAGACGTGAGCACACTCTTTGATTACAACTACGCAAGTCCCGTGCCAAATGACTCGCGTCGCCTTCCCGGACAAGCACTCTTCCCTTCGACCTCACTAAAGCGAGGGCCAAAGTGACAATGAAGACATACCGTCAAGCGCTTCGCGAAACGTTGAGAGAAGAAATGCTCCGCGATGAATCTGTATTTCTCATGGGTGAAGAAATCGGAATATTTGAGGGTTCCTACAAAATCACTGCTGGTCTGTTAGCAGAGTTTGGCGAGAAGCGCGTTAGAGATACTCCTATTGCTGAAGAAGGTTTTACTGGCGCGGCCGTAGGCGCCGCAATGCTTGGACTTCGTCCAGTCGTCGAATTAATGACAATTAACTTCTCACTTATTGCTATTGATCAGATCATTAACTCTGCCGCGAAGATTTACGGGATGTTTGGTGGTCAGGTGAAGGTCCCAATGGTGATTCGTACTCCTGGCGGTGGTGGCCAGCAACTCGGTGCTACCCATTCACAAAACATTGAACTCTTTTACGCCTTTATTCCGGGGCTAAAGGTTGTGGCACCAAGTACACCCGCTGATGCCAAGGCACTTCTTATTGCTGCCATCCGAGATGATGATCCAGTTCTGTTTTTAGAAAACCTAGCGCTCTACAATACAAACGGCGATGTTCCAGATTCCAGTGAGCCGGCCATCATTGGCAATGCCGCAGTGACCCGTGAAGGAACAGATCTAACCCTTATTGGCTATTCGAGAATGGCTTACATTGCCAACAAGGTTGCCGAGGAACTCGCAATCTCTGATGGACTCAACATTGAAGTAATCGATCTTCGAAGTCTTCGACCACTTGACCGTGAAACAATTATCAATTCAGTTAAAAAGACAAATGCTGCAGTTATGTTAGAAGATGACTGGCTTACGTACGGCATTGGCGCCGAAATTGCAGCCTCAATTTCTGATGGAGCTTTTGACTACCTTGATGCTCCGGTTCGCCGCGTTGCAATGGCTGAAGTTCCAATGCCGTATTCAAAGGTTTTAGAAACTGCGGCATTACCGTCAATTCACGATGTGACTCACGCGATCTACGAAACGCTCGACGCTATGGGGCGTCCGCGCCACAAGATAGGACAAGGACATGATTGAAATCACCATGCCACGTCTTTCCGACACGATGGAAGAAGGTGTAATCCACAAATGGCTAAAAGCTCAGGGCGACACGGTCGCAGTGGGCGACATTCTCTGTGAAATTGAAACCGATAAGGCCACCATGGAATATGAAGCTTTTGATGCGGGGATTCTCAGCACGATTTTGGCCAAAGAAGGCGAGACAGTTTCTATTGGAACTTTGATCGCGCTTATTGACGATGGCAAGGGCGGCTCTTCGCCAGCTGAGATTGTCAATAAAGTCGCCGACACTGTTGCTAGAGCAGTGGTGACGCCAAACCCAGCTATTGATTCAGCTCCTATCTTTGAACGGGCAGTGCGCCCCGTAGGAAATCGTCGGTTCGCATCACCAATCGTAAGACGTCTTGCAGAAAACGGGGGAATTGATCTCAACCTCATTGAAGGAACTGGCCCCGCCGGTCGGATTGTTCGTGCTGACTTAGAGGCGTTCATTGCTCAAGACCCGACAGAACTGCCAAGACATGCAACCATCGTACCAACTACATTTACGCAGATTGACGCGAAGCGAGGATCAGAGAAATTTGAAGTTTCTAAAATCCGTCGCATAATCGCGAAGCGACTCGGGGAGAGCTACCGAGAAACTCCACATTTTTTCGTGACAGCGATTGCTGATCTAGAGCTACTGCAAAAAATGCGCACTGATCTCAACAAACAGAACGTGGTCAAAGGAATTGCCAAGTTAAGTGTTAATGACTTGCTCATCAAAGCAACAGCGCTAGCGCTTCGCGAACACCCCATGATCAACGTTTCCTATCAGGGAGATGACAGTCCAACAATTCTTGTCAATCACAGAATTAACATTGGTGTGGCAGTGGCATCAAAAAATGGACTCGTTGTTCCAGTTATTCAAGATGCAGATCAGAAAAATATTATGGATATCAGTGCTGATACGAAGCGTTTGGCTAGTCTCGCGAATACCAAGGGTCTTTCGCTCGATCAAATGTCTGGTGGAACATTTACTATTTCAAATCTTGGAATGTTTGACGTTGAGGAATTCACTGCCATCATTAATCCACCTGAAGCTGCGATTTTGGCAGTTGGATCGGCCATAAAAGAACCAGTTGTGATTGGCGACAAGATTGAAATTCGTACCAGAGCCAGACTCACCCTTTCCTCTGATCACCGTGTTATTGATGGTGCCCTTGCAGCTGGATTTCTCCAAACACTTGTGAGTTTCTTGGAGAACCCGTGGAGACTTCTTTCCTAATAGGCTCTCGTTGTTCAGTTTGTTTACTGACAAACACGATAGAAAGTTGCTGCACATGGAATCTATGACCCTAACTTTTAACTGCCTGCCAGAAACAGGAGTTTTTCTTCTCGCTGGACTTGCCGACAGCCTCGGGGATACTCGCGCCTTCAAGGGTTGCATCTCAGTAGAAGTATTCACTGATGCAGAGAATCCAGACTCGGTTGTGCTTCTCGAAAAGTGGGAGAAGAAAGAAGATCAGGCGGCCTACATGGCGTGGCGCATTGAGACTGGAATGATGGAAGCCATTGCCCCGATTATGGCTTCAGAGCCAAAGACGATTTGGCTGACACCGCACAGCATTTAAAGCGTCAGAAATACTGCTTACGCAGTTAAGGTTGTTGAGGTTCTATCAAGGAAACTTCCATGTCAAATTCCTCTTTCAATAATGTTGTTCACGCTGATTCTCAAGATCCAAGACGGTGGTTCGCACTTGTCGTAATCGGAATCGCAACACTGATGGTGGTGCTTGACAGTTCCATTGTTAACGTGGCTCTTCCTCACGCAGCACTACCTAAGTCACTCGGTGGACTTTCCATTGCTCCCAAGGACTACCAGTGGGCCGTCACTTCGTACACTTTGACATTTGGAGGCTTCTTGCTTCTCGGTGGTCGTATCGGTGACTACATGGGAAGAAAGAAAGCATTCCTCATTGGACTTCTCGGGTTCGCTTTCGCGTCACTACTTGGTGGCCTCGCCCAAAGCCAAGGGATGCTTTTCAGTGCTCGTGCTCTTCAGGGCTTGTTCGGAGCACTCTTGTCACCTGCAGCTCTTTCACTCATTTCGGTAACTTTCACTGATTCAAAAGAACGCGCGAAGGCTTTCGCTGTGTACGGTGCTCTCTCGGGTGTTGGAGCTGCAATCGGCTTAATCGCAGGTGGACTACTTACGCAGTATCTCTCGTGGCGTTGGTGCATGTTCGTAAATACGCCAATGGCGCTCATCGCATTGTTTCTGGCAATTCCAAATGTGAAAGAGTCAAAAGTCGAAGGTCACCCTCACTACGACGTCCCTGGGGCACTAACTGCGACTGCAGGTATGCTCAGCGTTGTCTACGGCGTTTCAAAAGCAGCAATCGATGGATGGGGATCAACTTCAGCTTGGCCATACATGGCACTAGGTGGTGCACTTCTTGTTATCTTCTTCGTTCTCGAAAGTCGAATTAAGCAACCTCTACTTCCACTTCGCCTTCTCACAAATCGTGTTCGAGCGGGAGCATACATATCCCAGCTATTTATTGGACTAGGCCTCTTTGGAATGTTCTTGTGGCTGACCTTCTTCTTCCAACGTATTCACGGATTCAGTCCTCTAAAGAGTGGACTTCTTTTCTTGCCGTTTTCACTCTCAGTAATTATCTCGGCTGCATCAGTTGGTAAATTATTGCCAAAGTACGGCCCACGTCTTCTTGCAACAATTGGTGCGCTCATGGGTAGCGCAGGACTCTTCTACCTATCACTGATCAAGCCCGACAGTTCATACGTTGGACACGTAATGCCCGCAATGATTATTGCAGCACTGGGTATCGGAATGGTTTTCGTATCCGTTTCGTCTACGGCGTTATTTAACATTCAACCTCAAGACACTGGTGCGGCATCCGCGGTACTTTCCACTGCACAGCAGTTGGGTGGATCTTTTGGAACGGCAATTCAAAACACAATTGTTGTCTCGAGCGCTACGGCATTTATTGCTGGCCAACTTCACCACTCCACCATGATGTTCTCTAGCAAAACAGCTCTTCAAAATGCGGCCAGTGTTCATGGATTTGACCTCGCACTGCGTTTTGGCTCCTTGATGGTCTTCATCGCAGCAGTAGCCTTCTATACTCTCGCTAACATTGACCGTCATCACCTGGGACAGCATGACGAGGTCCCATCAGCAGCACATTGAACGACTGACACAGCTACATTCCAGAGGGTTAATTCTTCCTTTACGCTCTCGTCTCCTTATAATTAAAGGCTTTTTTGGCAGGGTTTTCTTGCTTTGCAAACTTGTGAATAGTCGGCAATACTCATTCAATTAACTATTCCTACAGTGGAATGGCCTAAGGGGGAATGTATGAAAAAGTTTCGTTTGATGAGGATAGTTGGCGCTTTTGCCGCAACGCTTCTTGTTGGCTCTAGTGCTGTCACCAGTTCTGTTCCAGCAAGCGCCGATAGCTCGTCGTTCACATATCAGCCATCACATGCAGGTGGGACGCTTAAGCTGCTTGCCTCAACTGCGGGTGGAACACTTGACCCACAGGTCAACTACACATTGCAATATTGGCAGCTGTTCCAAGCCTCATACGACGGACTATTGAGTTTTCATAAGGTGAGTGGTCAATCGTCCTTTGACGTTGTGCCAGATCTTGCAACTGCTCTTCCTATTGTTTCTAATGGCGGAAAGACCTATACGTTTACGCTTCGTAAAGGAATTAAATTCTCAAATGGTGCACCTGTAACCGTGAATGACGTCAAGGCTTCCCTTGAGCGTCTTTTTAAAGTTTCTAACCCGAACGCCGGATCTTGGTATGCCGGAATTGTCGGCGCAACTGCATGCTTGGCAACTCCCGCAACTTGCACACTCAGTGGAGTAGTTGTAGATCCAAGTACGAACAAAGTCGTTATTAACTTGACTACGCCAGACGCCGAATTTGCTGACCAGCTCGCAACGCCATTCGGCTCTGTACTTCCAGCAACGGCTCCGTCAAAAGACTCTGGAACCACACCAATCCCTGGCACGGGCGCTTACTATTTCAAGTCGTACAATCCAAATACCAAGTTGGTAATGCTCCGCAACCCAAACTTCAAAGTTTGGTCCGCGGCTGCGCAACCTCAGGGTTACCCAGACGAGATTGATCAAGTATTCAGCAATACACCAGAGTCTGAAGTGACGATGGTGGAAAATAACCAGGCGAATTTTGTGTTCGACCCACTTCCATCGGACCGCTTGTCACAGCTCTCAAGCAAGTACGCAAATCAGCTCCACGTGAACACTCTCACTGCTATTTGGTACATGCCAATGAACGTAAACATTGCACCATTTAATAACAAGCTCGCTCGTGAGGCTGTGAACTATGCGATTGATAAGAATGCTGCGGTAAAGATTTTCGGTGGAAGCAAATTGGCTTCTCCAGTGTGCACAATTCTTCCCCCAGGCTTTCCTGGTCACGTAGATAGTTGCCCATTCCAGACTCCAGCTGGTTCTACCTACTCCGGACCGGACTTGGCGAAGGCCAAAGCGCTGGTGAAGCAGTCAGGAACATCTGGCGCTGCCGTTGCAATCGTCGCAACTAATGACACCGTAAACGCTGCCGTTGCTCAGTACGCTGCTTCAGTTCTCAACCAGATTGGTTACAAGGCAACAGTGAAGCTACTTTCGGCAAACATTCAGTTCAACTACATCCAGAACACTAAGAATAAAGTTCAGATTTCTTTGACACAGTGGTATCAAGACTATCCGCAGGCATCTGACTTCTTGAAGATCTTGTTGAGTTGTTCACAATTCCACCCAGGTTCTGATAACAGCATCAACATCTCTGGCTTCTGTAACAAGTCAATTGATGCCGAGATGGCTACGGCATCAACAGACATGATCAGCAACCCAACTGCAGGTAATGCTCTATGGAGCAAGATTGACCAAGCAATTCAGGGTGGAAATGCAGTGTGGGCGCCCTTATTTACACCAAAGCAGATCGACTTTGTTTCTTCGGGAACAGGCAATTACCAGTTCTCTAAGGAGTTCTACATGTACGTGGACCAACTTTGGGTCAAGTAGTACCAGAAGCTAAAGATTCAGCGAGGAACGCCAGGGGCACAGAAAGCCCCTGGCGTTCCTCGCTGCGTCAACTTCGTCGCAACCGTGCCTCCATGGCGGGGCTCGGTGTACTCATTTTCATCGTGACAATTTGCCTTTTGGCACCCATCTACGCACACAACATTGCTCACACAAATCCATTTGCTTCAAACATCCAAGGTTCAACATTCATTAATGGCAAACGTGTCATGTTGCTGCAGCAAAATACTCAAGGACTTGGTTTTGGTGTAACACCAATTGGGCCAACTTGGAATTTCTCGCACTATTTTCTAGGTGCTGATGATCAAGGTCGTGATGTTTTTGCTCGCCTTCTCTATGGTGGCCGGTCGAGTTTACTTATTGGCACAGCGTCAGCCCTCTTGTGCTGCATAGTTGCGTCCATTCTTGGACTGATCGCCGGTTACTTTGGTGGACCAATTGACTGGCTTCTCAGTCGAGTTTTCGACATCATCTGGGCCTTCCCGATTTACTTGCTGGCTATCTCACTTTCGGTGGTGCTCCTTACTAGTGGTCTCAACATTGGCCCACTGCACATTGGCGCAGGTTCCCTCTTCCTGCCAATTTTGATTATTGCTGCAGTTTTTATTCCGTATGTTGCACGGCCACTTCGTGGGTTAACAATGTCACTTCGCGAACGTGAATTTATTCAAGCAGCGATTGGATCTGGTTCTTCAGATCTTCGTATTCTCTGGAAAGAAATTCTGCCCAATGCTGCGCCTTCAGTGATTGTTTTTTTTCCACTAATGGTGGCTTTCAACATGCTCACAGAATCAGCACTTTCGTTTCTCTCAATTGGTGTTCAACCACCAGCAGCTAGTTGGGGAACAATAATCAACGATGGCCTTGGTCTTCTTTACACACGCCCTTGGGTTGCACTTGCTCCTGGAATTATGATTGCCATCACGGCAGTGTCACTCAACATCCTTGGAGATGGTGCACGTGACGCTTTCGACCCTAAGGCGAAGTTGCGAGGGTCAATCTAAATGCTTGCTTTTGTACTTCGGCGAGTTTCTTCAGCAGTTCTCGTAATGTTTTCAATCTCAGTGCTGGTCTTCTTGATCTTCTTCGCCACCCCTGGCGTGGACCCCGCTGCACGCATTGCTGGTCGAAGTGCAACGCCGCAAATTATTGCTCAGGTGCGTCACGCTTTTGGACTGGACCGAGCGTTGCCAATTCGTTACGGAATCATGATGGATCATCTATTTTTTAAGCAAGATCTTTCTTCATACGTAAACATTGGTGCAAAAGTTGTTCCACAAATTCTTCAAGCAGCTCCAATTACTATTTCCTTGGTACTTGGGGCGTCAGTTCTTTGGTTGTTGGTGGGAATAGCTGGTGGGATTGTTGCTGCTGCGAATCGTGGCAAGTTCATTGACCCGTTGATTATGTTTCTCGGCATCGCTGCGATTTCCGTGCCGGCGTACTGGCTGGGTGAAGTTGTCAACCTAATTACTCAAGGCGGTCTGCATCATTCGATATTCTCCTGGGTACCGTCCTCCGGGTATGTGTCCATTTTTCAAAACCCCTTTGAATGGGGGCTACATCTCTTATTCCCGTGGCTCACGCTGGCTTCTCTGTACGCAGGAATTTATGCGCGAGTACTTCGTGCCGAATTAGTGAATGCACTTAATGAGGACTATGTCCGAACTGCACGAGCTAAGGGGCTGTCGGAGCGAAGAATTCTCATTCGTCACGCGTTTCGGTGCTCGTTGATTTCAATCGTTTCACTTTTCGGTCTTGACTTTGGTGCTCTCATTGGTGGAGCGGCACTACTTACAGAAGTGGTGTTTGGGCTTCCTGGTGTTGGACTCTTGACGTATAGTTCACTACAAAATCTTGACCTGCCTGTCATTATGGGCTGTGTAATGTACGGAGCGTTTTTTGTCGTTCTCGCGAATGCAGTTGTTGACATCGGTTACGCGTTCCTAGATCCGAGGGTGCGAGTTGCCTGAGCCTCTTCTTAGCGTTGAAAACCTCCGAGTAGCTTTTGAGACTCGTGCCGGCGTGGTTCGTGCTGTTGATGGACTGACCTTCTCGGTAGGTGAGAAGGAAGTTGTTGGCATTGTTGGGGAATCCGGATCTGGCAAATCAGTTTCAATGTATTCGCTACTTGGGCTACTTCGAGAACCAAACGTCGTGATTGAAGGAAGTGTCAAGTTTCAGGGACGTGAAATTCTCGGTCTCGGTGATGATCAAATGCAATCGATTCGTGGAAAAGATATTGCCATGATCTTTCAGGATCCAATGACTGCGCTTACTCCGGTATACAGCGTTGGTTGGCAGATTGAAGAGCAGATTCGTGCCCACGGAACGGAATCCAAACACCAAGCACGAGCGCGCGCAATTGAGCTGCTGGCTGAAGTAGGCATCCCTGATCCAGCACGTCGAGTTGAACAGTTTCCGCACGAATTTTCGGGAGGTATGCGCCAGCGCGTCGTTATTGCCATGGCACTGTCGTGCAATCCAAAACTGTTAATTGCTGATGAACCAACAACCGCGCTCGACGTCACCACACAAGCCCAAATTTTGGAGTTAATGGGGAAACTTCAAGAAACATATGGATCATCAATTGTGCTAATCACCCACGACATGGGCGTGATTTCAGAAATGGCGGATCGCATTGTTGTCATGTACGCAGGTCGCCCTGCTGAGATTGGTAGTCGAGTTGATGTCATTCGAACCCCACAACATCCCTACACCTGGGGGCTAATGGGTGCAGTGCCCCGGCTCGAATCCAAGAGGTCGCGCCTAGTAACTATTCCAGGAAATGCCGTTTCACCCCTCGACGTCCCCGAAGGATGTGCATTTGCACCGCGATGTGAACACCGAATGGATATTTGCTCAACTCGACCATCACTGAGGGGCAGCGACCATCAGGCTGCTTGCTGGCTTGACAGTGCGCAGAAAGTTTCGTTTCGCAATAGGGGGCATTCAGCATGAGTGACATAATTCTCAGCGCCACCAACATAGTTAAGAGTTATTCAGTTAAGTCAAAAAAGATTGGAAAGCGTGAGCAAGTACAAGCTGTTTCTGGAGTTTCGATTGATGTTCATCGTGGTGAGACTTTAGGAATTGTGGGAGAGTCAGGTTGCGGAAAATCAACTTTGGCACGTTGCCTAGTGCAGCTGCTGGCTGCAACGTCTGGGTCGGTTTCGTTTAATGGAACAATTATTACTGGATTGTCAAGAAAAAAGTTGCGTAAGCACCGCCGTGAAATGCAACTTATTTTCCAAGACCCGTACGCATCACTAAATCCCAGAAAACGCGTAGGGGACATTGTGGCTGAACCACTTCGGATTCATGGTTATGGAAACAATGAAAAAATTAATGCAAGAGTCCGCGAGTTATTTGCACTAGTTGGCTTAGATGTAAATGGCCTACAGCGCTACCCACACGAGTTCTCCGGTGGTCAGCGCCAGCGTATTGGTATTGCACGTGCGCTTGCACTAAATCCACAACTCATAGTTGCAGATGAACCGGTTTCGGCTCTCGACGTTTCGATACAGGCTCAGGTTCTTAATCTCTTGAAAGACTTGCAAGAGAAGCTCAAGTTGACATACATCTTTATTTCGCACGACCTAGGCGTTGTTCGACATGTTTCTACACGGGTAGGCGTTATGTATCTAGGTGAATTAGTTGAACTTGGCGACGCTGATTCGCTCTACGATCAACCTCTTCATCCCTACACTGAAGCCCTGCTTTCAGTCGCTCCTGAGCTGGATGATGGAACGCAGTCGACACGCAATCGAATTGTGCTGTCGGGTGATGTTCCAGACCCATCTCAGAAACCAACGGGGTGTGCTTTTCATCCTCGATGCCCATACGCAACAGAAAAGTGTGCTTCTGATAAGCCAGCGTTTGTGGCAGTCTCACCTTCGCGCTCAGTTGCCTGTCATTATCCTCGTACTTAAATTTCAACGGAGCAATCATGAATAAACCAGCAATAAGGTTATCTAGAGATCATCACATTTTCAGTTTTGATGCAAATCATGAGCCTGTCCTCACAGTTGACCCTGGAACAATTATTGAGATTGAAACATGGGACTGCTACACAGGGCAGGTAACAAGTGAGAACGACACTCATGATTCAATTGATAATGCTCTGATTAATCCAGCTACTGGCCCAATCGCTATCAAGGGAGCAGAGCCTGGCGACAGTATCTCAGTAACGCTGCTCGACATTCGCCCTAATGAGCAAGGCGCCGCAATGTGTCAACCAGAGTGGGGGCAGCTAGGTCACTTAGTAAAGCCCGCAACGCGGATCTTTAACGTCAAAAATGGTGTAATCACTATGAATGACCGTGTTTCATTTCCAGCAAACCCGATGTTTGGAGTTATTGGGGTTTCACCGGAGTCTGGTGTAATCCCAACACTGGACGCAGGACGTCACGGTGGGAACATGGACAACAACAATCACGGAATTGGTGCAACTGTGCACCTTCCTGTCTTCCAGACAGGAGGCCAACTTTCAATTGGCGATATGCACGCATCCATGGGAGATGGCGAGATCTCAGGTACGGGTGTTGAAATTGGTGGAATCGGAATCATTAAAGTCGACCTCATTAAGGGCAAGCACGGTACATGGCCAGTTACAGAAACTGCAGATTCAGTCATCACACATGGAACTGCTGCTGGTGACATTAATGAAGCAATGCAGTTGGCGTGTGAAGAGGCGTACAGAATATTGGTGAATGAATGGTCCTTCACCCCAGAGGACGCGTTTATATATCTCTCGGTTGCCGGTGATTTGGGTATCGCGCAGTACTGCCACCCCTGTCCCGGTACTGTAATTGCCAAAATGAGAATTCCGAAGATTTCAGCAATTCCAAGAGCTTTTAATGTTTAATCACAAAACTTTATGAACTAAGGTTTTCTTAAGCTTTAGCAACGAGGTGGCAATGAAGAAACGAATCGTCGTCGCACTCTTTGCGTTCAGTGTTATTTCTGCACTTCTTCCCGTCGCCAACGCGACAAGCGCCTCCCAGCCAGCTGCAAGTTCTTCTTGTGTTACAAAGGGGCAAGTTGTGGTGTATTCAAACATGAAATACACCTGTGTACTTTCTGGGAAGAAACTTGTTTGGAGTGCTGGCGTAAAAGTGAGCGCTTTGCCAACAACTACTACCTCGCAAGTAGCAACAACCACAATCGCTAACGAAGCAACTGTCTATACCGCCTCAATGACTAAGCCACATCAACCAGTTGGCCAAAATGGTGGCAAAGATGATTACCGATGTTTTTTGGTTGATCCAAAGATCCCAATGGACGTTTATGTCACCTCTGTACAGTTTGTTCCTCAACAACGTCCGTTTGTTCACCACGCATTGTTCTGGACTGTCGGCGCCAGCTCGATACCCACGTACAAGAAACTAGATGACAACGGCAATGGCTGGTCATGCTTTGGTGGAGTCACAACCGACTCTTCCACTGCTGACATTGCGTCAACTCTTGCAGGATGGGCACCGGGTCGCCCAGTCGATACTTGGCCAGCTGGTTATGGCACGCGGGTCAATAAAGGCGACGAAATTGTTATGCAAGTGCACTACAACTTGCTCGCGGCACTTGGTGGCACAGTCCCTGCGGACCAGTCAAAGGTTCTCATAACCGCAGTGCCAGCAGCACTTAATTCACTCCAGCCGCTGTATGGTGAGGCATTCGCTGCTCCGGTCGAGTTGGCTTGTCCTCCAGGCGTTAGCGCGCCATTGTGCGATAGATCTAGTTCGCTTGCTGACTTAGCCGCCAGAACTGGTTCAAAGGCTGCGAGTGTTGAAGGTCAACTCCTACTGGCATGCGGTCAAGATTTCTTAAACCCAGTAGCCAGTTTGACCTCGTCGTGTGACAGACGGATTGGTCAAAATGAGACGGTGATTCAAGCAGGCGCTCACATGCATTTAACTGGAACACGACTACAGCTGATTCTCAATCCTGGGACTGCAAGACAGCAGACATTGCTGGACAGCAATCCTTACGACTTTGATAATCAAGCACCAGTGACGCTGGCAAAACCAGTTCCGCTTAAGGCTGGAGACGTAGTGCGAATTGTTTGCACATACAATCCTGGACTTCACCTTTTGGTTCCTCAGCTCCAGCAACTTCCTTGGCGTTACGTGACGTGGGGTGACGGCTCTTCAGACGAAATGTGCCTTGGCTCGTTGCGGGTAACTCGCCCTTAGCTTTTCCTGTCAAGCGCTTCTGCTTGCATTTTTCAAAGATAAGGTTTACTCGTGTCATATCGATGTAGCTACTGCCAAAAGCGCCACAGTACTGTGAACGAAGGACGGGCATGCAAGTTGCACTTTCACGAGCAATCAAGGGTTTTGCATCTCCCACTTCAATTTCAAAAAACTGAAGGCCGGTCAAAAAAGTAAGACTTACCTTACGTTCACCGTTCTGCCGGTATCCGTTAAGAATTGCTTTGTAGGATGAACGTATGAGCCTCCTAACACCCGAGCAGCGCGATCACTACGTTGTTAATGGTTGGCTGCTGTGTGATGACGTACTTCCAGTCAGTGTGACTGAGCTCCAGGCAGAAGTGGAGCGCATTGCATCGCTCAATAATTCAGAAATTCTTCACCATCATGAAATGACTGATTTCGGAGCGAAGCTAGCGCGAACAGAAAACTTTGTTCCTTTTTCTCCAATGCTTGACAATCTTTTGCAATCAAGCAAAGTTGCTCAAATTGCTGGAGAACTCCTTGGCGAAAAGGCATATCTCTACAAGGAGAAAGTTAATTACAAGCTTGTTGGTGGCGCTGGGTTTCGACCGCACCAGGACAAGCCCGCCTACCCATTTGTAGACCAAGTTCTTTCAGTGATGATTGCTGTCGATGACTCCACAATTGAGAATGGTTGTTTAGACGTAGTTAGTGCACGTCACCAAGATTTGCTCGATCAAGATGAACGCGGGTGTTTGACGGCAAAGGACATTGACGCAATGAACTGGCAACCAATGCCACTACGTGCGGGCCAAACATTATTTTTTCATGCATTAACACCGCACCGCAGCGGGTCTAACAACTCGCAGCGTGACCGTCGAGCTCTCTATCCAACGTACAACGGAGCAAGTGAAGGTCGCCTTCGTGAAAAGTATTACGAAGCAAAAATTAAGGCCTTTGAAGGTCCCAGTGATTTTGATGGTGTGCGACTCTCGCTCATTGGCGACTTTGAAGGAAGGCCAGTATGACCGTAATTTCATCAATCGACGACATATTCTCACTCTACGCATCAAAAGGAAATGAAGCGTACGGCGAACGTGTTACTTCACTTGAACATTCACTTCAGTGCGCACATCTAGCGCGAAAAGCCGGAGCGGATGATGAACTCGTAATCGCGTCGTTGCTACACGATATTGGTCACATAGTTGCTGACTTACAAGGTGATGAACGATTCGATATGGAAGTCGACGATGATGACCACGAAGCAGTCGGTGCAAGACTGCTCTCGCCACTTTTTGGGCCCAAAGTCTCTCAGCCAGTGTCCCTACATGTAACCGCGAAGCGCTGGCGCTGCACTGTCGAGCCTTCATATCACGATGGTCTAAGTGATACTTCTAAAGCCACGCTTAAGGCTCAAGGCGGTTTGATGAGCGAAGAGGAATGCCGACGCTTCGAACAACACCCTGGCTTTCAGCGCGCACTCGACCTACGCAGCTGGGACGACCAAGCAAAAGAGATGGACGTGGACTGCCCTCCACTCGAGTCCTATCGTGAACTGATGTTGCGATTGCTGCGCTCATGAACGTCCTCTTTATTACTCTCGATCAATTCCGAGCGGACTCTATGAGCTGTGCAGGGCACCCGCTCGTTAAAACACCAAACCTAGACAGACTTGCGCGCGAAGGTGTGCGACTAGCAAAGCACTATTCACAGTCAGCACCATGTTCACCTGGTCGCGCTGCGCTCTACACCGGAACGTATCAAATGAATAATCGAGTTGTCGCTAATGGGACGCCGCTATCAAACAGCTTCGACAACGTGGCGAAGCTGGCTCGTCGTGCAGGTTACGATCCAACACTCTTTGGCTATACCGATCAGGCAGTCGACCCATGGTCGGCGACTGGTAAAGACGATGAGCGCCTGCTTCACTACAGCGGAATACTTGATGGGTTCTCTGTTGGCTGCCAACTCCCTGACGATCAGGGCCCATGGGTCGCGCATCTAAGAGAAAACGGATACGACGTAGTTGACAATGGCATCGAAGTATTGCGTAATGAATCATCGAGGCCGGTTGAAATGTCACTGAGCACATTTCTCACCAATGAGTTCATTGACTGGCTGAAGACGCAGGACTCTTCTTGGTTCACTCACCTCAGTTACTTGCGTCCACATCCGCCTTATAACGCGGCTGGAACATTTTCAACAATGTATGACCCTGATGATGTTCCGGCACACATTGAGCCAATTCCCTACGAAGAGCGTCACTTTATTCATAAGGGTGGCTCAAAGAATCCTGCGAGCAGTGCCCCGAGTGAAATGGTCAGAGACATGCGTGCGCAGTACTACGGCATGATCAGTGAAGTTGACGAACAGTTAGGACGAGTATTCGCTGCAATTGAAGAACGTGGTGAGTGGAATGAAACCATCATCATTGTGACTGCAGACCATGGTGATCAGTTGGGTGATCACGGCCTTAAAGAGAAGCTAGGTTTTTTCCCGGAGAGCTATAACATCCTTGGGCTTTGGCGTGATCCAAAGTTTCCGAACCGTGGTGGGCGGGTGATTGAAAAGTTCACCGAAAATGTAGACATCATGCCCACACTTGCTGAAGCGCTTGGCGTTGAAGTGCCAGCTCAGTGCGACGGTCGAGTAATGACACCGCTACTCAATGGAGAAGATGTCCCGTGGCGCGCAAGTGCCCATTATGAATGGGACTACCGAGCATTCTTCATTCCAAGCGCTGAGACCCCTTGGCCCTTTGACCGTGCACTTTCAAAAATGAATTTGGCCACAACGTTGACCGAAGAATGGGCGTACGTTCACTTTGCTGACGGCACGGCGTTGCTGTTTGACCTGGTTGCGGACCCTACGTGGAGGACAACCACTGATGACGCCTCAAAGCTGTATCACGCAGCGAGCGCACAACTCAATTGGCGCCAGGAACATTTACGTCGTGAGATGACCGACTTATTGGTTGAACCTGGAATGCCAGGGCGCTGGCCCAACATTCCTCAGCTGGCTTAAAGTTCCGTCATTCCGCCACCAAGCAGTGCAGGTAACGCGCTAGAACGCATTCGCTTCAACATTCTGTGGGTGACTGGCGCAGCAGCTGGATGAATTCCGCCATTTGCACGGACTTGCTCTTGCCATGCTTTGGTGCGCTTCTTAAGAATTTTTGCTGAATTAAGTTCCAAGCAATCGAGTCGGTCTTGATTCACGTTTACAACAATCGTGTCGCCGTTTTCAACCAGAGCAATTGGGCCACCAAGCAACGCCTCTGGTGCAACGTGTCCAATAACTAGTCCAACAGAACCGCCAGAGAAGCGAGCATCGGTCATCAGCGCAATTGTGATGCCCTTCTTGCGACAAAGTGAAGTGATTTTTGACGTTGGGTCAAGCATCTCGGGCATTCCTGGAGCACCGCGCGGTCCCTCGTATCGAATAACGACCATGTCATCGTCAGCGAAGTCGTCAGGACGCTCGTCAAGAGCTTTGATGAGTGATCGCTCACCATTAAATACTCGTGCTCGTCCCGTGAAGATGCCGTCGACAATGCCACTCTCAACACCAGCGAGCTTCAAAATTGCTCCGCCTTCTGGTGCAAGGTTTCCGCGAAGTAGACGTAGCCCTCCAGTATTTTTGAATGGCTTGGCAACTGAGAAAATCACTTCATGATCAGCAGCCGGAGGATTAAGTCGGGCTACTTGTTCTGAAAGTGTTTCACCAGTGCAGGTGAGTGTGCTGCCATCGAGGAATCCAGCCTTTAAGAGTTCATTGACGACTGTGGGGAGTCCACCCGATGCGTCAACATCAACCATTGAGTATTCGCCAAAGGGGCGCATGTTGACAATGACTGGGAGTTTGTGTGAAAGCTCATTGAACTCGTCTTGGCTAATGACGTCTTTCCAAAGATTAAGACCAGCGGCGCGAGCGATTTCCACGCTGTGCAGCATCACATTGGTTGATCCACCCATGGCCATTGCGACTATCAATGCGTTACGAAGCGACTTCGGGGTAACAATGTCGCGGGGGCGAATGTTTCGACTAGTCATTTTCACGAGGCAGTCAACGAGCTCTTCTGGGAACTGATTAATACGTCGAGGATCATCAGATGAAGGCGCGATCATGTGCAGCGGCTCTAAGCCAACAACGCCAATAAATGTCTGCATGGTGTTGTAGGTGAACATTCCACCGCAACTACCTTGTCCTGGACAAGCGTTAAGTGTTACTTCGTTGCGCGCTTCTTCGTCTGGGTCAGTTGCGAACTGGAACGCTGTGACGAGGTCAATGCGTTCGCCGGTACTTGGGCGAATTCCTGGCTTAATTGATCCGTCAGAAAGAATTACCGAAGGAACATTGTGTTCGAGAATTGCGGCAACTGTTCCAACTGGTGGCTTGTCGCAGGCGACAACGGCAATAAAGCCCTCGACCTGATTTGCTGCGAGGTGTGCTGAAGCAGAGTCGTTTACAAGCTCACGGCCAATGAGTGAGAATCGCATCTGTGGTGTTCCGTTGAGTTGACCATCAGAAACGCCAACGGTGAATGCGGGGGAGATGAGCCTGTTGCCACTTACGTTGCTCGCAATGCGCTTTGACATTGCTTCTTGCACTGCTGTGACCTTGTTCTGAACTCCGAGGTAGCACTGGCTATCGCCGAGGTTTCCAAGAACCGCCCAGACTGGGCCGTGAATATTGGAGACGTCTTCGCCAAGGTATTTAGCGGTTCCGACTCGCTGGACGTCCCGGCCAGGATTCGTGGCTCCGCGAACGTTGACTTTTGTTGACGATTCTTGGTGTTCGGCCATTTGATAAGTCTAACGACGTGCAAAGTGGCCCTTTTGGCCCTTCGTGGAAAAGACAGGGAAATTTCTCTTGCCACCAGGCTCAGGCTGTGGCAAGATTGATGTATGACTTCTATTTTCGTGCTCGTGGTGGTGACAGGCTGATCAGCCGGTAATCACGCGTCTACGCAGATAACCGGCCTCCCAAAAAAGGGAGGTCTTTTTTTATTTAGTAAGCGAAGGAAAGAATTATGCAACTTACAGGTGCACAAGCATTAATTAAGAGCCTCGAGCAAGCGGGCGTCGATGTGATGTTCGGTTACCCAGGCGGCGCGATTCTGCCTACCTACGACGCCCTGCTCGACTCATCCATCCGTCACGTACTTGTTCGTCACGAACAAGGTGGCGGACACATGGCCGAAGGGTACGCCCTGGCAACTGGCAAGCCGGGTGTGCTCATGATCACTTCTGGCCCAGGGGCGACAAACGCAATTACGCCAATTGCTGATGCTTACCTCGACAGCGTGCCCCTCGTTGTTATTACAGGGCAGGTTTCTACGAGCGTCATGGGAACCGATGCATTCCAAGAAGCACCGATCATTGGAATCACGGCAGGAATTGTTAAGCACAGTTACTTAGTGCAGTCAGCTGATGAAATCCCTCGTGTTGTTGCTGCTGCGTTCTACATTGCAACAACGGGACGACCTGGACCCGTGCTCATTGACTTTCCAAAGAACGTTTCTCTAGAAACCATGGAGTGGTACTGGCCATCATCAGTTGAAGAACTCGACCTTCCTGGCTACCAGCCTGAAGTTGCTTTAGATATGGACGCAGTTACTGAAGCAGCAGAACTCATTAACCAAGCAGAGCGTCCAATTCTTTACGTTGGTGGAGGAACTATTAAGTCCGACGCTTCGAAGGAGCTACTGGCCTTTGCCGAGCGAACTGGCATGCCAGTTGTTACGACGCTGCAGGCTCGTGGTGCGTTCCCAGACTCACACGAACAGCACCTCGGAATGCCTGGGATGCACGGAACGTACACGGCTGTTACCGCGATTCAACAATCAGACCTTCTCATCTCGCTCGGAGCTCGTTTTGACGACCGAGTGACTGGAAAGGTTTCAACATTTGCTCCACACGCGAAGATCATTCACGTGGACATTGACCCTGTTGAGTTCAACAAGATCAAAAAGGTCAATGTTGCGATTCAGAGCAATGTTGCAGCTGCTCTTAGCGCCCTAGATAAGACGGGTACAAAACCAAAGAATCTAGAAGTCTGGTGGAAGCAGTTGAACGCTTGGCGTGAAGAGTTCCCACTCTTTTATGAAGCGCAAGAAGAAGGCTCACCACTTCGACCACAGATGGTTATTGAAGCGATTAACAAGAGCTCTAAGCCCGGAACGATTGTTTCGACTGATGTTGGACAGCACCAAATGTACGCAAGTCAATTCTGGAAGTTTGAAGAGCCACGTACGTGGTTGTCTTCAGGAGGAGCTGGAACAATGGGCTTCGGACTTCCGGCAGCAATTGGTGCCAAGGTTGGCGCTCCCGACACAACTGTGTGGGCAATCGTTGGTGATGGTGGAGTAGTTATGACTATTCAAGAACTTCTTGCCGCGAGTGCTGCTGGAATCAACATCAAGGTTTGCATTCTCAACAATGAATTCCTCGGCATGGTGTACCAGTGGCAACAACTTGTCTACGACGGCCGACTTTCTCACGTGGCGCTTCCAAGCCCGGACTTCGTAAAGATTGCAGAAGGTATGCACTGTGTAGGTATTAAGGCAACCACCGAAGCTGAAATGCACGCTGCGATCAAACAGGCCAATGAGATTAACGACCGACCGGTCGTGATTGACTTTAGAACTGACGCCAGCGAAAACGTATGGCCAATGGTTCACGCCGGTGCTTCAAACGACGACATCATTGTTCACCCATCACAGCGAGGCAACTAATGAACTCACATGAAATTATTGAAGAAGTAATTCACACGCCAGTACGACTTCACATCTTGTCGGTGAAGGTGGAGAACAAGCCCGGTGTGCTCATGCGCATTGCGGGGCTCTTCACGCGTCGTGGGTTCAACATCTACTCACTTTCGGTGGCACCATCTGAGCTAGGTGCTCGTTTTTCTCGAGTGACCATCGTCGTTGATGCTGAATCTGCACCACTTGAACAAATTGTTGGCCAGCTCAACAAACTCATCAATGTGGTTGAGATCTCAGACCTTTCTCCAAAGGACGCTGTGGAGCGTGAACTGCTCATCGCCACCGTTCCAACTCACGTTGACGTTCGAACGCCACTGCTGGACATAATTGCCACGGCTAACGCCGCAATTATTGACGTGGACAGCTCTGCTGTGACCATCATGTTGGCTGGAACACCGTCGGCCTGTGACGACTTAGAACGTGAATTAGAGGCATTTGCCAACGTGGAGCTCTACCGGACCGGTCGTGTGGCATTGCCTAGACTTGGTACTCCGGCCTAGGCCAAACGATCGAATAAGAAGAAAGAACAACTATGACAACCATGTTTTATAAGCAGGATGCAAAGCCTGAGCTTCTAAAGGACAAGAAGATTGCAGTCCTTGGTTACGGCTCGCAGGGTCACGCACACGCGCTCAACCTTCACGAATCTGGCTACAACGTCGTTGTTGGCCTTCGCCAAGACTCTTCGTCAGTTGCCAAGGCTGAAGCTGCAGGACTCAAGGTCATGTCAATCGCTGACGCTTCGAAGTGGGCAGACATCATCATGATCCTTGTTCCTGACACTGAGCAGAAGAAGACCTACGACAATGAGATCGCTCCGGGCCTGGAAGCTGGAAACCTCATCTTGTTCGCACACGGATTCAACATCCGCTTCGACCTCATCAACCCACCAGCCAACGTTGACGTTGCCATGGTGGCGCCAAAGGGCCCTGGACACCTTGTACGTCGCACCTACTCAGAAGGTGGCGGAGTTCCTGCACTTGTTGCAGTGCACCAAGACGCCACTGGTAACGCTCACGCGCTCGCACTTGCGTACGCGGACGGTATCGGTGCTACACGCGCTGGGGTTCTAGAGACAACATTCACAGAAGAGACAGAAACTGATCTCTTTGGTGAGCAGGCTGTTCTTTGTGGTGGCGTTTCAGCCCTTGTTAAGGCAGGATATGAAACTCTCGTAGAAGCTGGCTACCAGCCAGAGTCTGCTTACTTTGAGTGCCTTCACGAGCTCAAGCTCATTGTCGACCTTATGTACGAAGAGGGAATCACTGGAATGCGTTACAGCGTTTCAGACACCGCTGAATGGGGTGACCTCGTAAGTGGTCCTCGCGTAATTAATGCGGGCGTTAAGGCTGAGATGAAGAAAATCCTTACTGAAATCCAGGACGGCACATTTGCTGCTGCATGGATCAAGGAAAACGAAATTGGACGTCCTCGCTACCGTGAACTTCGCGAAGCCGGAAAAAACCACCCAATCGAGCAAATCGGTAAGAAGCTTCGCGCGATGATGCCATTCGTATCAGCCGGTAAGAAGTCGGTTGCTGAAATCTCTGGTGGAGACACTGACTGAATTAGTCTGATTTAAAAGACCCCTCGCATTAGCGGGGGGTCTTTTTATTTCGTGCCAGCGTCTTTGATGATGCCCTTAATTAGTCCAGGAAATACTAAAAAGTGGAACGGGGCAACTGAGTACCAGTAGGCACGGCCGAGTAGTCCCTTTGGTTTGTAAATTGCACGCTGTGTTAGGAGCGTTCCAGTGCCTACTGGCTCGACAGTCCACTCAATCCACGCGTCTCCAGGCAGCACCATTTCTGCGTGAAGCTTCAAATATTTGTTCTGAACAATTTCATCGACACGCCAGAAGTCAACAAAGTCTCCAACTATCAAATGCTCTGGATCACGTCTCCCACGTCGAACTCCAGGCCCTCCCCAAAGTTGATCGAGCGCTCCACGAACCTTCCATAGCCATTCACCCCGGTGCCAACCTTTTTCACCACCGAGTGACGAAACTGCGGCGAATACTTTTTCTGGACTGATTTCAGTGCGCGCAATTCTTTCATCATGAAGTTCTGTGCCACCTGCCCACTCAGGGTCAGTGATGTAAGCCTTAAAGGGTCGAAGGTCGGCATCGCTGAATGAAGTTGGAACTTGTTTGCTGGCAGTTCTTCCAAGTGCAAGCTGAATTGCTTCTCTAATGCCGCGCTCTGGTCCTCCGAGTGTGTCAACAGTCTTAGTTCCATGAACAATTACCTCGTTCACCAAACTGTCAACGAGGGGCTTAGCGAGACTTGCAGGAACAGGAGTAACAATGCCAACCCAGTGCGAAGAGAGGCGAGGAGTGAGGAATGGGACGGGAATTAGCCTTCTCTTTTTTAAGCCCGCTTCTTCGGCGTAGATGTCCATCATCTCGGCATAAGAAATGATGTCTTTGCCACCAATCTCGAAGATCCCTGGAATAGAACTTGGTGAATTGATGACTTTCACGAGGTAGTTAAGAACATCTGAAATGGCGATTGGCTGAGACTTTGTTCGCACCCACTTAGGTGTCACCATGACGGGGAGGACTTCTACGAGGTAGCGAAGCATTTCGAAACTTGCTGAACCTGAGCCAATGACTACAGCCGCTCGCAGCTCAGTTACGGGAATCGCGCCAGCCGCCAGAGTTTTTCCAACGCTGTGACGGCTAGTGAGGTGAACGCTCAATGTGTCGTCGTCTTCTCCCATCCCACCTAGGTAGATGATTCGTTTTACCCCAGCAACTTCGCACGCACTTCTGAAATTTTCTGCGTCGCGGGTTTCTTTTGCCACCCAGTCAGCACCATCACCAATGCCGTGAACTAAATAAACAGCAACGTCAACGTCGCGCATTGCCCCGCTGAGGTCTCCCTCGATTGAACTTTGAATAATTTCAACGTCACGTAGCCATGTCGCTTGCGAGAGTTTTCCCGGTGAGCGTACGAGGCAACGAACGGTGTTGCCTTCTTCAAGAAGTCTGGGCACTAAGCGCCCACCTACGTAGCCAGTGGCACCGGTAACTAATACACGACTCATTGGCGCCTCCATAGGTTCACTACTGGACACTAGGAGTTATTTAGAGATTCCCGACAATCCAGTTAATCGATGCACATAGTGAAGCGACATCTTCTGAGTCAATGGCTGGGAACATAGAAATGCGTAGTTGATTGCGACCTAGCTTGCGGTAGGGGTCAGTGTCGACAATGCCATTAGCTCGAAGGATCTTGGCAATTACCGCTGCGTCGATGTCGTCCTTAAAGTCAATAGTTCCTACAACGTTGCTTCGCTCGACGGGGTTTGCAACGAATGGAGTTGCAAAGTCAGACGCTTCAGCCCACGTGTAAAGAATTTCTGCTGAGGTGCGTGATCGACCCGCAGAGAAACTGAGGCCACCGTTGTCATTAAACCACTTAATCTGTGATGCCAACATGTGGATTGTTGCGAGCGCTGGTGTGTTGTAGGTCTGATTGAGGCGTGAGTTGTCGAGTGCAATCTTGAGATCGAAGAATGCTGGAGTCCACCGGCCTGATGCACTGATCTGCTCAATGCGCTCAATTGCAGCAGGTGAACAGATAGCGAGCCAGAGGCCACCGTCTGCTGCAAATGATTTTTGTGGTGCGAAGTAATACACGTCGAACTGTGAAGGATCAACCATGAGTCCACCAGCCGCAGATGTTGCATCAACGACTACGAGACCTTTCGATCCAGATGGGCGAGTGATTGGCATCATTACACCAGTTGAGGTTTCGTTATGAGTAAGTGCGTAGAGGTCGACACCATCAGTTGCTACTGCCTGAGGATGGGTTCCAACGTCACTCTTGATGACCTGTGGATCGTTGAGGTGAGGAGCCTGAGTAACGGCTTCGGCGAACTTAGAAGAGAACTCACCGAAGACGAGGTGTTGTGAGTGATTGAGCACGAGGTGAAACGTTGCAGCGTCCCAGAAACATGTTGATCCACCATTGCCGAGCAACACTTCGTAGCCGTCTGGAAGGTTGAAGAGTGCGCGCAGTCCATCTTGTACTTCTTTCACCTTGTTCTTTACAGTTGCTTGGCGGTGAGAAGTACCCATGTAGGTAGTACCGTCAGCGAGCAGAGCGGTGAGTTGTTCGGCGCGAACTTTCGACGGCCCGGCACCAAATCGGCCATCACGTGGAAGGAGTTCTGCAGGAATCTTTAGAGTGTCTGGGGAAGCCATAGAATTACATTCTTACGTAAAATGAATGGAGCAGTTGATGAGTTCGAGAGTTAGTCACCTACTTGCCGGTTTGGCCCCAAGTGCGACTCTGGCCGTCGATGCAAAGGCGAAGGCGCTCAAGGCTGCCGGAGAGCCAGTTATTGGCTACGGAGCTGGAGAACCTGACTTTCCGACCCCTCAGGCAATTGTGGACGCCGCCATAAAGGCCTGTGCTGATCCAAGCAACCACAAGTACACCCCCACAGCTGGTCTCCAAGATCTTCGTGAAGCAATTGTCTTTAAGACCAAGCGTGACACTGGGCTTGACATCAAAGCCAGCCAAGTACTGGTCACTAACGGTGGAAAGCACGCTGTAGCTACCACCTTCATGACTCTTGTAAACCCAGGCGATGAAGTTCTCATTCCTGCCCCGTACTGGACCACGTATCCAGAAGCGGTTTATCTTGCGGGTGGAATTCCAGTTCCTGTTTTAACGAGTGAAGCGAATGGATTTCGTGTAACCGTAGATGAACTTGAGAAGGCGCGCACCAAAAAGACAAAGCTGCTTGTGTTCGTTTCCCCATCTAACCCCACTGGCGCTGTCGTGACACCAGAAGAGATTGTAAAAATCGGACGATGGGCTGCTGAGCACGACATCTTGGTCATGCTCGATGAAATTTATGAACACCTTGTCTACGGTGATGCGAAGAACGTTTCAATGGCGACTGTGGCTCCAGAACTAGAAGACCGATGGGTAATTGTTAACGGAGTTGCTAAGACCTACGCAATGACTGGTTGGAGAATTGGTTGGATGATTGGCTCACAAGAAGTAATGAACGCGGCCATTAACTACCAGTCACAAACAACGTCAAACATTTCAAACATTTCACAGCGTGCCGCTGTTGCGGCCCTCACCGGTGACTTAAGCGCAGTTGACGAAATGAAAACCGCATTTAACCGTCGCCGTCTCATGATGGTTGAAAAGTTGAATGCAATCGATGGCATTTCCTGTGCCCTTCCTGAAGGTGCTTTCTATTGCTATCCAAACTTCACGGGCCTCCTCGGTCGCTCGCTCGGTGGCAAGGTTTCAAACACCACTTCAGAACTTGCCGATTCACTACTTGAAACGATCAAGATCGCGGCAGTTCCTGGAGAAGCCTTCGGAACCCCTGGATTCATGCGCTTCAGCTACGCCCTCGGAGACAAGGACATCGCAGAAGGACTTGACCGTTTGGCCGATTTAGTAGCCAAGGGCTAGCCATTTCAGTTTCGCTTTAAACTTTCCTTACCGATTGAAAGGTTCCCCCGTGGCCCGTGTTTTAGTAACTGAAGAAATTGCCGACAGTGGTCTCCAAGAACTACGTAACGCCGGACACGAAGTTGACATTCAGCTCGGCCTTTCCCCAGAGCAGCTCATCGAGGCAGTTAAGGGTGCTCACGCACTGATCATTCGTTCTGCAACGCAGGTTGATGCTCCAACGCTTGAAGCCGCGAAAGACATGATTGTTGTAGGCCGCGCTGGAATCGGACTCGACAATGTTGACGTCGCAAAGGCCACAGAGCTCGGAGTGATGGTTGTCAACGCCCCAGTATCGAACATTCTTTCTGCTGCTGAACAAACAATGGCACTTCTTCTCGCTCAAGCACGCAATATCCCACAAGCTCACTCAGCACTTAAAGCTGGGCGTTGGGAGCGCAGTAAGTGGGAAGGTGTTGAGCTTCACGGCAAGACACTCGGAGTAATCGGACTTGGAAAGATTGGCGCACTCGTCGCTCAACGTGCCATGGCTTTTGGGATGCACCTCGTTGCTTACGACCCCTACATCACTGAAGAGCGAGCACGTCATATGGGAATTGACCTCATGACATTGGACGAACTACTCGCTAAGTCTGACTTCATCACCATTCACCTTCCGAAGACGAAGGAAACGACGAACCTCTTGAACGCTGAATCACTCAAAAAGTGCAAGCCAACAGTTCGTATCATCAACGTCGCACGTGGTGGCATTGTTAACGAGGCCGATCTCGCTGCAGCAATCAGTGCGGGCACCGTCCAAGGCGCAGCTCTAGACGTTTTTGAAAAAGAACCAACTACTGAGTCACCATTGTTTGACCTTCCATCAGTTGTTGTGGTGCCTCACCTTGGTGCATCTACCGCTGAAGCGCAGGACAAGGCTGGCATCACTATTGCTGAACAAGTGCAACTTGCACTAGCTGGAGACTTTGTTCCATTCGCGGTCAACGTTTCTGCCGGAGAGGTTTCAAACGTTGTTCGCCCCTTCATGGGACTTGCAGAGATTCTTGGACGATTCATTGGTGGGCTTCTTGACGGAAAACCAGGAGACTTGGAAGTTCTCTATCAGGGCGAGCTCGCAGGATCTGGAACCAAGATTCTCACTCTCTGCGCTCTCAAGGGACTGCTCACTGCTTCAGGACATGATGGAGTTTCATTTGTGAATGCTCCTCAGCTCGCTGCAGAGAACAAGCTCTCATTCTCAGAAGAATCAATTGTTGATTCGCCAGAGTACGTAAACCTCATCACCGTAAAGGCTGGGGGACACTCAGTCTCTGGAACGCTGATGACAATTGGTACTCGCCTAGAAACACGCATCGTAAGTGTTGATGGCCACAGTGTTGAAATTCCACCAGCCAGTTCAATGCTCGTTGTTCGAAACGATGACCGTCCAGGAATGATTGGCCATGTAGGTATGGCACTTGGCGATGCCGGGATTTCAATCGCTTCAATGGCCGTAGGACCAGACCCACAGTCAAAGACTGCACTTATGGTGCTCTCAACTGGTTCGCCTACTCCAGCGAGTGTTATCGAGTCTCTTCGTGGTGCGAATGGCATCGTAGACATCCACTTGATTACTCTGCGCTAAAGCATTTGCTTGTACTGACCCGGTAGCCTCAAGTAGGTGGCGGCCATTAGAGAGACCTTAAGGACCAGGGGAATTTGGCCACTCTCAACAGACAACCGGCTTTCTCTTCGAGCTGGCTTTTGTCTAACATCGCTCATCGTTCTGGGAATTATTTTCCATCAGCGAAGTTACTCATCAGCAATGGCACTTGGAACGCTGTGGGCCATTGGCCAAGATGGGTCTGATCGCTGGAGGCAGCGTGGACCACGAATTCTTGGTGTTGCCTTTAGTGCTGGTGCAGGAGTGTTCGTTGGCGCGGAGTTTGTTGTTCACGTAGCTGGTCCGTCCGCCGTTGTGATCCTGCTCGGCATCGCCGCGATAATTGCAGGAGTAATCGAAGCCTCGATGTACTCGGCACAAGGAATGTATTTACTTATAGGCGTGATCATCGGCGCTGGTCTCGGGTTCAAGGGGCATGTCTGGCAATCTGCACTTTGCTTCGTGCTTGGCGCAAGCTGGCTCTACTTCGTTGCGGCACTTACTGATTGGCGTGGGTACACCAAAGATCAGTGTTACGTCCTCGCCCATGCTTTTAATGTGTTGGCTTTGCGACTGAGCTCACCAGATTCTGGCGAGGCAATCCGTGCACGCACGGTTAGAGCAATTGATGCAGCGCAAGATGCCATTGGCGTCGTGCCCCTCAACAAGGAAAGTGCTGACGCTGTAGCGCTTCGCCAGTGTCTCATTGTGGCCATGCAGCTTGGTGAACTTTCATGGTATTTCACCGACAAGAAAATTGTCGCTGGAAAAGATTTGAAATCAGCGTTGCACGAAGTCGCCGCGTCTCTGAGAGCAGATGGAGCGAAGAAAGCGGTAGCGCTGCTAGAGGGATTTGCAATGTCACTTCAGGGTGAAAATGATGCGGTGACCCGGGCATTAAAACCACCAACGAGTTCGACCCTTCCAGAAGGTCAGTCTTTTAAATCAACGCTCAGACGTCTACCAGTCACTGATCGAATTCGTTTCGCAGTCATTCTCAGCATTGCAGTAATTATTGCGACAGTTGTTACTCACATCCTGGACGGACCCAGGGGTTACTGGCTGCCCATGAGTGTCGCATTTATTTTTAGACCCGACCTCGGTCCAGTGGTGAAGCGTGCACTCAACAGAACCGCTGGAACTCTTGCGGGAGTTTCGATTGCAGCCTTAGTGGCGTTCACCGGCAATCAGGAATGGTTGCTCATAGTGCTGTGTTTCATAATGGCCGGAGGAATTCCCTGGGCGCAGAAGCGCAGCCATGCCGTTGTCATCATGTTCTTTACGCCAATCATTTTCGTTTTTATCAGTGTCCTTGGCCCCGATACCAACCTCTTTTGGCCACGAATTATCGACACGGCAATTGCGGCTGCAATCGTTCTCTTCATTGACTATTTCATCTGGCTCCACGCACCATCACTTCGCCCACAACAGTTAACTGACGCAGCACAAATTGCCTTGGACCGATACGGTGAAATGACACCGCTCAGTGACATTATGACTAGGCACTTGCGCCGTCGGCGCGCAATTAGGGCTGTGCTGTTGGCGCGTGGTTCATTGGCTCAGTCACAGACAGAAACACACTTGCTTGAAGGAGCGAGTGAATCGTTGCCACAACGACTCGATGCCATGGAAGCGCGTATAAACAGAATCACCGTGACCCTTATTGAAGGCCACGGTGATTCTGAAAAAGATTTGACTTAGAAGTCGCGGTTGAATTTCACCGGGGCAATGGAGTTGATGCGTGCCATTACATCTGGAGTTAAGAGTGGAAGTACATCAAGGGCTGTCATGTTCTCACGAACCTGTGCAGCACTTGAAGCTCCTGTGATTACGGTTGAAACGTTCGGGTTCTTGGCGCACCAAGCTAGCGAAAGCTGGGCGAGTGAAACGCCGAGGTCATCAGCAACAACCTTCAACTCAGCAACCTTCTTGTTTTGCTTTTCGTCAGTGAGGCGGTCCTTCAACCATTCGTAACCAGGAAGTGTTGCACGTGAACCTGAAGGTGCTCCGGTGAGGTACTTGCCAGTGAGAAGACCAGAAGCAAGTGGTGACCAGATTGTTGTTCCAAGTCCGATGTCTTCATAGAGACGACGGTATTCATCTTCGATGGTGCCACGGTGAAGGATGTTGTACTGCGGTTGTTCCATTACTGGCTTGTGCAAGTGGTGCTTGTCAGCAATGTCGTACGCCGCGCGAATTTCATCTGCACTCCACTCACTAGTTCCCCAGTAGAGAGCCTTACCCTGAGAGATCATGTCGCTCATGGCCCAAACGGTTTCTTCGATTGGAGTGTTCTTGTCAGGGCGGTGACAGAAGACGAGGTCAAGAAAGTCAAGTCCGAAACGCTCAAGTGATCCATCAATTGCCTGGCTCAAGTATTTGCGGTTAAGGGTGTAACCCATGTTGGGAACTTTTTGGTCAATGCCCCAGAAGAATTTCGACGAGACTACGAATTCATTACGCTTCCATCCAAGGTCGCGGAATGCTTGTCCCATTACTTTTTCTGATGTACCAGATTCGTAACCTTCGGCGTTGTCGAAGAAGTTAACCCCTGCGTCTTTTGCGGCCTGTAGACATTCAGCGGCGTCGTTCGCTGTTTCGAGCTGTGACTTTTTTCCAAAGGTCACCCAACTACCAAAACTGAGAAGACTCACCTTTAGTCCTGAGCGTCCAAGTCTGCGATATTGCATCTCTGCCATTTTGTTCTCCTTATTTAGGGTTACTGCGCTGTTTTGCGAGGTACTTCTGGCCAGGTGTCGTAAGAAACCGGACGATTTACAGATGGTCGCTTAGTAATCATGACCACTCCTGCAACGGCTGAGCCGAGGAGAAGTAAAAATGACAATTTAAGAAGCGCCTTCATGGATAGTCAGGTTAGTGCCCCGGCAATGGGACCAATTCGAGGAGGGGGTAGAATTGGCATAGGAATTACGCGAGAAGGGATGGTGACTATGAAAAACCCACAGAAGCCATCTCCCATGGCGTGGCAGAAGTACCGCGCCACAATTCCAGTAGAACTTCCAGACCGCACTTGGCCAAATAAGCACCTCACCAAAGCTCCACTCTGGTCGAGTGTTGACCTACGTGACGGCAACCAGGCACTCATTGATCCAATGGACCTTGAGCGAAAGAACGCCATGTTCACCCAACTGGTCGCCATGGGCTTTAAAGAAATCGAAGTTGGTTTTCCTTCAGCGAGTCAGCCAGATTTTGATTTTGTGCGACACATCATTGAAAACGATCTCATTCCAGACGACGTGACTATTCAGGTGTTGACGCAGTGCCGTGAAGAACTGATTGAACGCACGTATGAATCAGTTAAGGGCGCGAAGAAAGTAATCATTCACTTCTATAACTCAACGTCGACCTTGCAACGACGAGTTGTATTCGGTCTTGACAAAGATGGCATCAAAAAAATTGCAACTGATGCCGCAGCCTTTTGCTTAACGCTTGAAGCAACTTCACCTCAGACACAGTTCCGTTACGAATACTCGCCTGAGAGCTACACCGGTACTGAACTTGAGTATGCGCTTGAGGTTTGCAACGCAGTGATTGATGTCATTAAGCCAACAGCTGAAAACCCAATCATTCTTAACTTGCCAGCCACCGTTGAGATGTACACACCTAATCTCTACGCCGACTCTATTGAGTGGTTCCTACGCAATGTGAAGAACCGTGAGTCTGTGATTCTTTCGCTTCACCCGCACAATGACCGAGGAACTGGTGTTGCTGCTGCAGAGCTTGGTGTGCTTGCCGGAGCGGACCGAGTCGAAGGAACGTTGTTTGGTAACGGAGAACGCACTGGAAATGTTGACATTGTCAACCTTGCACTGAACTTGTTCTCTCAGGGTGTTGATCCAGAGCTGGACATTAGAGACATCGACAAAGCCCGTCACGTGGCTGAGTACGCAAACCGCCTCCCGGTTCACATGCGCCACCCCTACGTCGGTGAACTTGTCTACACGGCGTTCTCTGGCTCACACCAAGATGCCATCAAAAAGGGAATGGCAGCCATTGGCGATACCTACGAATTCTGGGAAGTGCCTTATCTTCCGATTGACCCGAAGCACACTGGTCGCACGTACGAAGCAATTATTCGTGTCAATAGCCAGTCTGGAAAAGGTGGGGTTGCGTACTTGCTTGATTCAGAACACGGACTTGATCTTCCTCGTGCCATGCAAGTCGAGTTCTCTAAGCGTGTTCAAGAAGTTACAGAAAAGACTGGAAAAGAAATTTCACCGGCTGACATCTGGAATGTCTTCACAACAACTTACCTACCTGAGAACCCAACGTTGCAACTTATTTCCAGTGAAGTGACTGCTGATAAGAACAGCACTCGCATTTTCGCCCAAGTGCTCGTCGATGGAAATCACATCACGGTAAAAGGTGAAGGCAATGGACCAATCGATGCAATCATGTCTGGACTTCGAGAAGAAATTGACGTGAATTTCAAGGTTCGTGACTATCACGAACACGCATTAACTGCAGGATCAGAAGCTTCAGCTGTTGCATACGTTGAAGCAGAAGACGCTGAAGGCAATACCTGGTGGGGTGTTGGGATGAGTTCTTCAATTCTTGATGCATCACTTGAAGCTGTAATTTCTGCTGCTAATCGTCGTAGGTAACCCCGTATCTAAGTAGCCTTACGTACGTGAAGGCCACGACAATTTATTTTCTCTGTGGCTGGTCGGCAGTTATCCTTGCCGTGATTGGCGCTTATTCTCAGCAGCAAAGAGCTCGTCGAGTGAGCATTGAGGGTATTTCGCTAGCCACGTGGATCATGTTCACCGAAATGGGAGTTTTTTGGATTCTCTATGGCTGCTTTGCACACTCGTGGCAAGCAATCATGGGTTCGCTTCTTATTTTGCCGCTTCAAATTGATGTCATCATGCGGCTGAAATTCTGGGACGACTGGAAAACAGTTGCGAAGAGCTCCGTATTCATTTTTGTGACATGTGTGCTGCCAGCGTTACTTTGGGGCTGGTCGGGTGGAATTTATGGCACCGCATTCGCCATGGTGATTAACAGGTCTCCGCAATTAATAAAACTTATAAAAGTCAGAGACGCAACTGGTGTTTCGGAGGCGTACTGGCTAAACGCAGTGATTGCCTCAGTTTTGTGGGTTACGTACTATCTGGGTAGCGACTACCTTGCAGCTGGTGTGGCAACAATTTGCTCAGGGACAACCAATGTTTTTATTTTGTATCTCGCATGGTTACGCCACCGACAGTTTGAAAAAATAAACCAAAGTAACTGAATCAACGACGTAGCGAAGTAGCCTCGTTCACCATGGGCATCTTCGAAGGTTTCACGATACTTAGCTGGATCTGTGTCCTCCTTGGCTTTGCCATGAATTACTCGCAGTACTACCGAGCAAAGACAGTTGGAATTGATGGGATCTCAGTAGGGACGTGGTCGATCTTTGCCTGGATGAGTGTCTTTTGGATCCTCTACGGTTTCGCTACGCATAACGCACCTTCATCAATTGGAACCATAATCACCGCCCCTTTGCAATTTGCACTGCTGGTGCTCTTAGGAGTTAGAGAGAATCGCACCGTACTTTTGAAAACAGGTGTGTACGTGCTTGTCTTTGGGGCCGTGCCAACCATGCTTGGTGGTTGGGCCGTAGGCGTTCTCGGCATGGGATTCGTTGCGGCAACAAATCGCTTCCCGCAAATTATTCGCTGCATTAAAGAAAAAGATGTTGAAGGTGTGTCGGCGGCTGCGTGGGTGTGGAGCGTTACCTCAAATGGTCTTTGGGCTTTTTATTTTGCAACGCAACATCGTCCTACCGCGGTGATTGTGAACATTTCATCAGTAGTTATGAACGCAATAGTGGTGGGCCTCACTACCTGGCGACACTGGCAGTGGAAGCGTGATCATGCAACATCGAGCACTAATTAAGAGAAACTCATCTTGACTGTATTAGTGTCGATCCAGTGAGTACATCGACCGTCGCTGCAGCATTTGGATGGTCTGGGATAGTTGTAGGACTTCTCCCCACATACCAACAACTCCGTAGAGCAATAAAAGTAAGTACCAATGGGATTGCAATTGATACCTGGTCGATTTTTACGTGGATAAATTTCTACTGGATTGCCTACGGACTTGCACTTCATGGTGTCGAAGTGTGGATTGGTGCCGTTGTCACCTTGCCACTTCAAATCGGTGTTGTTCTCCAGCTGGAACCGAGAAAGAACCTAAAGCGCATTCTCGCAACTGGTGTCTTGCTTTTTATGACGTGCTGGCTGCCAACATTTATCTGGGGCTGGAAAATAGGAGTTCTAGGAATTGGCCTGGTGTCGGTAGTTAACCGGATACCTCAAATCACAGAGTGCATTCGTGAAAAAGACGTTCAGGGTGTTTCAGTCCAAGCATGGCTTTGGGGGAGTGCCTGTAATAGTTTGTGGTGTGTTTATTTTGCGTTGCAACACGACACTTCAGGCTTCGTCGTCAACCTAATAGCGGTCCTGCTTAGTTTGTTTATTGCCTACTTAGCGTTTCGACGCCAACAACAGTGGGCAAAAGAATACCCAGTCGCAATTTAGCGAAGCGTATGACCGCTGGCGTCAAAAATGCCGTTCAGCGTTGGTGAGTGAGACTTCTTTTCGAATGTAGTGATTTCATTCTCGCGCAGCATGGTGAGACCTATGTCATCCCAGCCATTCAGTAGTCGCTCGCGTGTCATTGGATCAAGCGTGAAAGTTCGTTGCCATCCAGTTTCGGCGACTTCCACTGTTAGACGCTCAACATCAATTGTTAGCTGCAGAGCTGGATTGCCCTTCACCAAAATATTTAGTTCTTCGACGTCGCCTGAAGGCAACTCAACGATTACGAGACCTTGCTTTGAAGAGTTGTTTCTAAAGATGTCACCAAATGATGGAGCAATAATTGCTTCAAAGCCGTAGTCCATGAGAGCCCAAACAGCGTGCTCGCGTGATGAACCAGTTCCAAAGCGTGGTCCCGCCAGCAACACAGTGGCCCCTTGGAACTGCTCTTGATTAAGAACGAACTCTGGACTGTCGCGCCATTCACTGAAAAGTCCGCGACCAAACCCAGTTCGCTCCACACGCTTTAGCCAGTCTGATGGGATTATCTGGTCGGTGTCGACGTCAGATCGCTCGAGTGGTACTGCGCGGCCTTGTATGACGTGAACAGCTTTCACTACGCCACCTCGTCTGGGGTAGCGAAACGTCCCTTGATGGCGCTTGCAGCTGCGACGACAGGAGAAACAAGGTGAGTCCTACCGCCTCGACCTTGGCGTCCTTCGAAGTTTCTATTTGATGTTGATGCGCTTCGCTGTCCTGGGCTCAACTGATCAGGATTCATACCAAGGCACATTGAACAACCTGGTTCACGCCATTCAAATCCAGCATCAATAAAAATCTTGTCGAGTCCTTCTTCTTCGGCCTGCTTCTTCACGCGGTGCGAACCTGGAACAACAAGAGCGCGAACATTGGCGGCAACTTTTGATCCTTTAGCTACTGCTGCAGCTTCTCGTAGATCTTCGATGCGTGAATTTGTGCATGAGCCAATAAAGACAACGTCTACGGGGATCTTCTTAATAGGAGTACCGGGTTCGAGGCCCATGTACTCAAGGGAGCGAGCCGTGGCATCTTTTGAATCAGCGTCACTGAAGTCATCTGGTGATGGAACAACACCATCTAGGGCAACGACTTGGGCTGGGTTTGTGCCCCACGTAATGAAAGGAACTAATTCTGAGGCGTTAATGACAACTTCCTTGTCAAAGGTTGCATCATTGTCGCTCGTTAGTGTGCGCCAGTACGTAGCGAGTTTTTCGAATTCTTCGCCGTCGGGAACTCCAGCACGACCGCGCAAGTAGTCAATGGTTGTTTCGTCAACCGCAACGAGTCCGGCACGAGC
>Ga0214167_1000187_pt1 | contig 39704 bp, 29 predicted proteins | sample TroBogypolimnion_45_FD_153006 | JGI IMG/M metagenome (GOLD analysis project Ga0214167, IMG submission 153006) | Freshwater microbial communities from Trout Bog Lake, WI - Practice 18AUG2009 hypolimnion v3 | ecosystem: Environmental > Aquatic > Freshwater > Lake > Hypolimnion/Profundal zone ... | reverse complement strand
CCATGGCCTCTTATTCGGTCGTCATCGGCTCATTGGGCGTGGCACTATTGCTACTGGCTTTTTTACTGAATTTATTTGGTCTTTTATCGCAGAACAGCTTGAGCTATATTTTAATGAATATAGTGGGGGCAGGGGTATCTTGTTACGCCTCCTATCTTATTGATTATCTTCCCTTCGTTATTCTAGAGGGTGCCTGGATGGGGATTGCCTTGCTGGGTTTATTGCGCCGTATTCTATTGCAGGGCGCGCTACCCCGAATGGAGTAACCCCCCTGATGGATAGCGGGTTGAAGGGTGCTGGGGCAACATGAAGAGCTGAAACGCTAAAATGCCGTTTTGACCAAAATTTTATACGGGTCCTCATAGGCCTATGGAAATTCATTTTTAAACAGGAGAGTACGCAAATGGCTTCCCCAAGACAATCAGTACTGGCTGCGCGTCACCGCGCATTGGGCTCGCCCTTGGGCGATTGGAACGGCATGGATACCGCTTGGGCCTATGCCCAGGACGTGAACGCCGAGCATCGCGCTGTGCGCAATGTGGCCGGTTTGTTTGATGTGTCGGGTTTGCGCAAAGTCCATATCACAGGTCCTGATGCATTGGCTGTGCTAAACCATGTGTGTACCCGCGACCTTAACCTCATCTATCCGGGAAAGTCCGCTTATGCCGTCATCTGCGATGACAACGGTGGTTTCACCGATGATTGCATCATGTATCACATCTCGCCTAACAACTGGATCATGGTGCACGGCAGCGGTACCGCCTTAACGCAACTGACCAAATCCGCAGAGGGGCGCAACGTCAGCATCTTATTTGATGACGACTTGCACAACATTTCGTTGCAAGGCCCCCGGGCGGTCCATTTCTTAAATGAACACACGCCATTTGATCTCAAATCATTGAAATATTTTCATCAAGTATCCACCACCTTGTTTGGCCGCCATTGCATGATTTCGCGCACCGGTTATTCCGGCGAGCGGGGCTACGAAATTTTTGCCAAAGGCGATGATGTGGGGCACATCTGGGACAACATCCTTGAAAAAGGAAAATCCATCGGCATTCTGCCTTGCTCATTTAATTGTTTGGATATGGTACGTGTGGAATCAGCCTTATTCTTCTACCCCTACGATATGACCGAAGAGAACGACGCTTGGGAATGCGGCTTGGGATTTGCGGTTTCTAAAAAGAAAACCGCCGAATACCGTGGCAAAGCGGCCCTCATGGCGCGCATGGGTAAAGAGAAGGTATTGCTATATGGTTTGATTGCCGATACCGATCAACCCACCGAATCGGGCGCCTTGCTCTTTGCCGATGGCAAAGAAGTGGGCAAAATCACCGGCCCCATGTATTCCACTATCCTAAAGAAATCATTGGCCATTATTAAAGTGAAGCCTGAATACGCCAAAGAGGGCGTTAAGTTAGAAGTGCGCGGACCTAAGATACAATGCACAGCAACCGCGCACCCCTTACCCTTTGATGATCCTGAAAAGAAAAAGCGCGGAGCATAATAATATGCGAAGGGGCCAGACCACCATTAATTAGGGGTCAGACCCCTGGGGGGGTCTGACCCCTAATTAATGCCTATTAATGGTTCAACAGGCGGGCCATCCCCGCCTGTATTGATTTTGAGGAGGCCAAAGTGAGCGTAGAAGAAGGCATTATTAAGCGGGAAGTATCTGCATCCGACGATGGCACTACTTTGCAGCGCAGTATTAATTGGACCGGCGCATTTTGGGTAGCCAGCGGCGTTCCTGCCTTGGTGCTGTTTACCATTGGGGCGATTGCAGCCACGGTAGGTAAACCCTCATGGATTGTGTGGGCGGTTTCTATTTGCTTTGGTTTTTTGCAGTCTTTTACCTACGCTGAAATTGCGGGCCTGTTTCCCAATAAATCTGGTGGTGCGTCGGTGTATGGCGCTATTGCCTGGGTGCGCTACAGCAAGCTGGTGGCCCCCGTTTCCGTGTGGTGCAACTGGATGGCTTGGTCTCCTGTGCTGGCCATTGGTTCAGGGTTGGCTGCAGGCTACATTTTGAATGCGCTTTTTGCCCCCGATGCTCTCATTAATACTTGGCAAATCACTTTGCTTGATTTGAGCACCTTTAAGCAAGGCTTGTCATTGCGTGTTAATTCCACCTTCTTGTTGGGCTTGGCGCTTCTGCTGGTTATTTTTAAAGTTCAAAACGGTGGCATCTTGGGCTCTAGCAAAGCCACCATGCTGTTGGGCATTGCAGGTTTGGTACCCTTGTTGTTAATTGGTTTTGTGCCGCTTCTTACAGGGGATATGCCCAGCGTACATTTCTTACCCTTAGCCCCCATAGCGCACGACGCCTTGGGTAATGTGGTGGATGGCAGTTGGAACATGGCCGGTTGGACGTTGATTGCGGGCGGTCTGTTTATTGCCGGTTGGTCCACCTATGGCTTTGAAACCGCCGTATGCTACGCCTCCGAATTTAAAGATCCCAAAAAAGATACTTTTAAAGCAATTTTTTATTCTGGCTTATTATGTCTTGTGGTATTTACTGTAGTGCCCTTGGCTTTTCAAGGATCCTTAGGCTTGGGTGAATTAATTACTCCAGCGGTACTGGATGCAGCAGGTAACGTTACTACCCCTGCGGTATACGGCGGCATGCTGGCACCAGATATCTACACTGGGATGGGCGTAGCCAAGGCGATGTCGCATATGGTAGGTGGCGCGCGGTGGATTGAGAATGTTTTGGTAATCATGTTGGTGTTGGCGTTATTGCTGGCGCTGATGACCTCTATGTCCGGCTCTTCGCGCACTTTATATCAGGCCTCTGTGGATGGCTGGTTGCCCAAGTACCTGTCGCATGTGAATGCCCATGGCGCACCGACGAGAGCCATGTGGACCAACTTCGCTTTTAACTTGGTCTTACTGCTGATGTCCGACTATGTGTTTGTGTTGGCCATCTCCAACATCAGCTACATCACCTTCAGCTTCTTAAACCTCAACTCAGGCTGGATTCACCGTATGGATCGCCCGAAGTGGGAGCGTCCTTTCAAGGCCCCAGGTTGGTTGCTGACGGCGGGCGCTGTATTGGGTTTCGCCAATTTATTCTTCATGGGTATGGGGGCGGATACTTGGGGTGCGGGCACCTTGGTGATTGGCCTCTCTTGCGCCGCGTTGATCGTACCTATCTTTGTGTACCGTCATTACATTCAAGATAAGGGTCAGTTCCCTGCGGCCATGATGGAAGACCTTCATTTAAGCGCTGACGGAGCTACTTCCAGTGCGGGCATTTGGCCCTATGTCACCTTGGTTGCGGCGGCCACGGTTATTTATGTGGGACATCGTCTCGCGGTGTACTAAATAAAAAAGGGGCTGCGGCCCCTTTTTTATGCACTCATTTTAACGCCGTACCGTCAATCAAAACCCTCACTTCTGCAAGTTGTGCCCATGTGCCCACACGGCAATTTCCAGCCGTGATTTCAAATTAAATTTACGCAGTAAATGCTTGATGTGCACTTTCACCGTACTGTCTGAAATATTAAGCTCCCGTGCAATGGCTTTGTTGCTCATGCCAGCACACAGGTGGTTTAGAATTTCTTGTTCGCGTTTGGTAAGACCTGAAGGTGTTACGCCCGCTTGAGGCTTATCGTCCACCAGGGCGCGTGCCAAATTGTCTGCTAAGTTAGCCCCCAACACCATGCCGCCACGAGCAGCTTTTTTAATTGTGGCGCAGAGGTCTTCGGGTTCCATGTCTTTAAGTAAGTAGCCGTGTGCGCCTGCGCGCAAGGCGGCCACCACATCATCTTCACTATCAGAGACGGTCAGCATAATGAATCGCGCTGCAATGCCGGCAGCTTTCATAGCCCTAACTGTTTCAATGCCGTCCATTTCTTTCATATTCAAATCGATGAGAATCACATCCGGATGTAAGGTCTGCGCTAAGGCCAGACCCTCGCGTCCGGAGCCCGCTTCGCCCACAATTTCTAATTCTGGGTCCATGCCCACCAATTGCGCCACGCCCTTGCGAAACAACGCATGGTCGTCAATAAGTAAAATACGGGTAGGGGTGATATTCATTTCAAGCTTCCAATAAAAGTTTATCGCGGTTGCGGTTTGAGCTAGGAGTAAAACTAAAGCGTATGCGCGTGCCACCGGTTTCGCGTGGATCAATGCGCAGCTCGCCATTAAGGCTGCTCACACGCTCTTGCATAATGGATGCACCATGGTGGAATTTAGGGTTGGCGGTGTTATCAAAACCCTTGCCGTCATCCTCTATGGCCACCGTCACTATATGTTCATCATACGCCAGCGCCACCTGTGCGCTACTGGCTTGGGCGTGGCGCACCACGTTGGAAAGTGCTTCACGCACAATCTGTAAAATATTAATTTCTTCGTTGGCGGTGAGTTTACAGTCGCGCAAGCGATTGTCTAAAGTTAATGATAATCCGCTATGAGCACGGAATTCTTCAATGGCTTCCTCCAGCGAGGCGGAAAGCCCTGCGGCACTGACATTCACGCGGAAGGTGGTGAGTAATTCGCGCAATTTGCGATAGCCGTTGTTAAGACCTTCTCGCAAATCGTTCACCACCAAGTTCATGTCGTCGGGGATATGGTGTAGGTTAATTAAGGTCTGCAGGCGAGTAATTTGAATTTTCATGAAAGCCAAAGATTGTGCGATAGAATCGTGAAGCTCGCGCGCAATGGCGGCGCGCTCCTCCATGAGGGCAATGCGACGGCTTTCCCGGGCCACGCTTACAGCACCAATGGCAGCGGCAATCTGCCGGGCGACTACGCGAACCAGTTGGATGTGCCAGGGTTTAAATCGAAACCCGGGTTCCGCTTCCAGCACCAATACGCCAAAGATGCGGTTGCGGTCTTTAATGGGAACGCTCAAAGCCAAAACAGGTATTCCAGACGATCCGGGCAGGGTGTAGGTGGATAGTGTGTGAGTGCCCGCCAAAAGCTTAATGAAGGTGGTGCGCAGCGGCGTTAGAGTGGCTTTCTCGGTGGTAATGCTGTGCCCGATACCCCAAGTTTCTGCCAAATCATCCATTATTTCTAGGCCGCCTGCGGCAACCCCCGGCATGCTTTCAAGTTCTGTAACAACGCGTGATAGAGTTGCATTGCCCAAAGCCGATTTGGTCAGTAACTGATCCACATGGTCCACAATCGCAACAAACCGCCCTTCTAAGCCGGCTATTTCGCGGGTATTGTGGCGACCATTAATAATCAGACTGCGTTGCAAAATGGCTTGGCGAGTGTAGAGGCCGGCCATGATAAAACCGATGGCGGCCAATACCCAACAGGCCAGTTGCACCATCCCCATAACCAATTGCTTGTCACGCACACTTTGTTCCAGAGCTTGTGCTAGTGCCTGTGTTTGTAATAACACCTCATCAACAGCCGCCAATGCGTTGGGTGCAGCATTGGGCGTATTGTTGTCGGCGCGCGCTTTGCGCGAAGGCTTGGATAAACGCGTGGGTTGCTGCTCTGCTGCAACAATTAACGGTTTTGCTTGTACCGACCAGGTTTGCGTGAGGCGCTGCAAGGCCACGGTGGGCGGGTAGGGGGCGGGGTGGGCGGAGAGCAGTCCTAAGGCTGGGCTGGCCAGCATGGCATCTACCAGGCTGACGTGAGCAGGTAAGGTGTTGTCGGGCTTGGTGGATGCCAACTGACGGGCAACGCCATTGAGTTGAACTTGTAAAATTTGCACCTGATTGGATAACGCAATATGTTCTTGCACCTGCTTAGCCAGGATGAATGAGGCCACGGAGCTTAGCATGGTCATGAGCAATGAAATGCTCAGTACGGTCGCCATGCGCCACAGCATGTCGTGTTGGCGCAGTCGCGCCAGTAAACTTAGTTTTCGAACCATGGTGAATCTCCGTAGGCCGCCCCGACTCTGCGCGCGCCCTTATGAAAAGGTCTAGAATGTTGAAAATACATTCATATCACCCATTGATTAGAGGTTACCACATGCTGCCGCTTTATTTGACAGCTGCTTTGGCACTGCTATTTTTACTGGCCGACTTAAGCCTGCGTTGGTGGGGCCCCACCGCCGGCTGGGTGGCTGATTTGGGCTGGTTATTGTTTTTGGGTATTTTTGCTGCGGTGCTGTACCGGTCCAGCAAACCCTTTTGGGCGCGCGTCAGGAGCGGGTTACGCGCAGAGGGTGCCGCGCCCACAGCCGCCGATCAGAATGCCTCCTCCTTTGCCGCCCAATCACTGCAATCCATGCACAGCACGGATCCTTTTGCGCAACCCTCCGATGACGAGGCGCGTTGCCGCGTGGTGATTAACAGTATGGTGGATGTGGCCTTTCAAACCGATGGCGAAGGACGTTGGACCTTTCTCAACCCTTCATGGGAACAGCTCACGGGTTTTACGGCAGTGGGCAGCATGGGCCGCCCATTCTTGGATTCCGTGCACCCCGATGAAATTTTGCGCAACCAAGAGCATTTTGAAAACTTTGCCAGTGGGCGCAAAGAAACCTGTTGGTACGACACCCGTTTCCTTACCGCAGATGGTGGTTTTTTATGGATGGAGGTGCGCGCCCGCCCTGAAATTTCCAGCACCGGCGCACTACTGGGAATTACCGGAACCATTACCGACATCAACCAACGCAAGATCACAGAAGAATCATTGCGCGCCAGTGGTCGTGCCATGACCACACTCTTAGACCGCTTACCCGGCATGCTCTACCGTGGCCGCAATGATCGCGATTGGACCATGGAGTACGTCAGTGACGGTTGCTTTGAGCTGACCGCCTATGAAGCCTGCGATTTTGTGGAAAATATGAAAACGGCTTACGTGGATTTAATTCATCCAGAGCATCGTGATCAGGTATGGCACCACACGCAAACTGCACTTACGCAGAACCAACCCTATGACATGGAGTACCGAATTATCACCCAAGATGGTAAAACCAAGTGGGTGTGGGAGCAGGGCCGCGGGGTTTATTCCTCAGGAGGCGAGTTGCTGGCCTTAGAGGGCTCCATTATCGATATCACGGCGCGCAAACAAGAGGAAGAAGAAGCGCGCCAGCATGTTTTTCGGGACCCCCATACCGGTTTATGCAACCGCGCTACCTTTGAGGAGCGACTGGATTATTTGCATCATCACTCCAAAGCTATTGGTTACCCCTTCCTGTTGATTTACCTGGATTTGGATAACTTTAGCCGCATTAGCGAGCGCTTTGGTGACAAGGCGGCACAGCGCGTGATCGTTGAAATGGGACGCCGTCTGCTGGCATTACAGCGTCCGGCCAACACCACAGCCTGGTTGGGGGGTGATAAGTTTGCGTTATTGGTAAGCGACCTTAGCGAGCCCGTTTTGCAAAACACCGAGCCTGTAGCGGCCAGAATCATTGAAAATGCCGATGAAATGAGTTCCGCTCAGCTCACGGTGCGCGCCATGCAGATAACCGAGCAGCTGCAACGGGCCCTGTCGCGCCCCGTACGGATGGTGGATGGCGATATCAACGTCACCGCCAGCGCGGGTATTGCGGTGAGTATTTCAGGATACGAGGGTGGACAAGGTATGTTGCAAAGCGCTCTAGAGGCCGTCCACCGAGCCAAGTTTTTGGGTTCCTCGCATATTACGTTGGCTGATAGTGGCCTGTCCCCCAATGTATTGGGGAGGCGTGCAATTGATTCTAGTTTGGCCGGCGCCTTTAGTGCCAACGCACTGCGCGTCCGCTTTCAGCCCGTGGTATCGCTAGATTCCCGCTCCTTGGCTTGGGTGGATGCTGTCATGTATTGGCACCATCCGCGCCGCGGTCTATTGGAGTTCAAGCCCTCTCAATTGGCTGCGGAAGACATGGAGCTCTTGGTCCCCATTAGCCGTTGGTTGTTGCGTGAAGTATGCCGACAAAAAAAGGCGTGGGTGATGGATTTGGCTGATCGTTGCCCGGAGGCGGTGTGCGTTAACCTGCCTGTCGCCTGCTTATCGGACCCCACGGTGATTGAGGAATTTAAACAGGCCTTAAAGGAATACGATCTATCTGCAGGCTGCTGTATGATTGAGGCCTGGCATAACCCCTCTGATGCGCCGGCTGCCGATGCCGCATTACTCGAATTGCGTCATATGGGAGCAAGGTTGGTGATGGACGGTAAGATGCTCATGGCAGAAGGGCGCGAGAGGTTATTCAATGCCGACGTATGGCGGGTGGATTTGGCCCGCGTGCAGGGCGAACAGGGGACAGCCTTACTGGGTGAGATGGTCGCCAAAGCCAAAGCCCAAGGGGCTATCGCGGTGATATCGGGCATTAAAAACGAAGACGCCTTAGCCATGGCGCAGTACTATGGGTTTACCTATGGCGTGGGCTCATTATTTTGCGAGCCCGTGTCCCATGAGCGTATTAATCAGCTCGTTCTGGGAGGGCGCGAGCGCTCCCCATTGGCCCAGGCTTCCGCGTAACCCTCACCTGCAGTGCACGTCTTGAGGCGCACTGTCTCCGCAATACAATGTAATCATTTGGGAGTAACCCCTTAAAACAATATATTTGAGGGGATGCGCATGGTTAGATGACGCTGTTCGCGGTGCGTGCGCACGACTGCGTGAAGCGATTAAAAATTTTTTATATTGGTTATTACGAACGGGGGGCGAAATGAATAAGAAATGGCTAATTTTTGTACTGGCAGCACTATGTGCCGATATGACATTTGCGGCATCGCAGCAAGAGGCAGACCGCTTGGGGAAAGACTTGACGCCTATTGGCGCTGAAAAAGCGGGCAATAAGGACGGCACCATCCCCGCGTGGAGCGGTAAAGCCGACGAAGCGTTGCCCGGTTGGAAATGGGGCCTAGAGCGCGCCGGTTTCTCCAAGATGACCAAGGAAGAAAAGCCCCTCTTCACTATTACTCCTGCCAACGTAGACCAGTACGCCAGCAAAATGACCCCCGGTCAGGTGGCCTTGGTCAAACAATTGCCCAACTACCGCATGGATGTTTATCCATCACATCGCAATTGCGTGGTACCCACCTCCGTGGAAGAGCGCACCAAGATGAATGCGGTGGAAGCCAAGATGAACGCCGATGGCTTTAGCTTGGATCATGCCAAGGCCGGTGGCGTACCCTTCCCAATCCCTGCCAATGGCGCTGAAGCCATGTGGAACCAAAAACTGCGCCCCACAGGCGTGGGCTTTACCTTCCAAAACGGCGGTAGCGTATTAAGCCCCCGTCGCGGCACCAACGACTATGTGTTCTATGATTGGGAGCTGACTCAGTTCTACCCATGGGGCAAGAAGGATGCCAAGAACGTAGAAGATTCTGGCAAGGTGGAGCTGTATGGGTATTACAAATACTCCGCACCAGTGGCTTTGGTGGGGCAAGCTATTATTTACATCAGCTACCTGGATAAGATTGCAGAATCCAGCTACTACTTCCCTGGCCAACGTCGTGTGCGTCGCTTACCTGCTTACGCTTTCGATGCACCGTTGATTGGTTTCGAGAACGAGTACATGGTGGATATTCAGAACATGTTCTGGAGCACCTTGGATCGCTTCGATTACAAATTGGCCGGCAAAAAGGAAATCTACATTCCTCATGACGCCTTCAAGATGTACAACTTTAATACTCCGCATAAAGATGCCTACCTGAAGGATGAAGTGAATCCTGATCTGGGCCGCTATGAGTTGCACCGCGTGTGGGTAGTGGAAGCCACTGTTCGTGCAGGCATGCGCCACAGTGCACCAAAACGCACTTACTACCTGGATGAAGACAGCTGGAACATCTTGATTGCCGAAGATTACGACTCCAGCGGCAAGCTGTGGAACGTACGTCAAGCCTGGCAGATTCCGGTTTGGGAGTTGGGTGGCATTTGTACCTACAACCCGTTCATTCAGTACAACCTGCAAAGCGGTCGCTACATGTCCGATTATTCTGTCTTAGGTCAGAAGAAGGATGTGGAGTACTTCCTAGAAAGCAATAAAAACGTCTATAGCTCCAGCTTCTACACACCAGACACTCTGCGCGCCATCAGCGAGCGCTAGGAAAGGTTACTTCTTAAATGACATGTTTTAGGGGACTGTGATGATCATAAAAGCAAATCTAAAAAGGATGCTGGCAGCAGCGCTGCTGCTGGCCACCAGTGCGGCGTATGCGTTTCCGGTAAAAAGCGATGATGGCTCTGTAACGGGGTCCATCGATTCGCAGATTACCGCGGGGTTTGGCTATCGGCTATTAAACCAGAACTGTAATATCGTGGGTGACGCCACCACGAACACTACGTGCGGGCCAAGTCAGGTCAACCAAAATTTTAGCTCCGGTGATAATGGAGATTTGAATTATAACAAGGGTGATTTCTTTGCCTTAAACCTGAAGGGCACCAACGAAATGGTGCTGAAGTTCCCCGATGGTTATAAGCTCATGGCGCGTGCCAGCTACTTGTATGATTTTGTAGCAGGTAACACAGAGCGAACGCCTCTTTCAGGAGATGCTTTGTCACAAGTGGGGCGCGATGTTCGATTGCTGGATTTATGGGTCAGTAAGGATTTCTCGCTTAATGGGCAAAGTGCACGCTGGCGCTTAGGCAATCAAGTGCTTAACTGGGGTGAAAGCTTATATGGTATTGGGGGTATCAGCTCCACCATGGCCCTGGATTTTCAGAAGCTGGCTATGCCGGGCACCCAGATTAAAGAAGCCATTCTGCCAGCGCCCATGCTGAGTTTTGCTACGGGTATTGGCAATGGTTTGAGTTTTGACAGTTACTACCAGTTCCAGTGGAATAAAAACCTCTACCCACCCGTGGGAACGTTCTGGTCTAACTCGGATATCTTTGGTCGCGGGGCTCAACCCTTTTACACAGGGTCTGATCCTCAAGGATGCTCTGTAGCAGGCGGTACTGTAGGCGCTGCAGCTTCCGGGCTTGGTAAAAGCTGTAGCAACGGAAACAACTTTGGGCTTGGTAACGACATAAAGCCTAAGAGCAGTGGTCAGTATGGTATTGCGTTCCATTACAAGCCAGAAGGCACCACATTGGATTCAGGTCTGTATTTCCTGAACTATCATGACAAGTCACCCGTGGCTTTGTATGACCCCACTCAGGCCGGTGCTTGGACGTGGAAGTATTTGGAAAACCGCAAACTGTTTGGTGCCAGTGTTAATTTCCCATTGGGTGACTGGGCGATTGGTAGCGAGCTTTCATGGCGTCCGAGAGATGCTGTATCCATTGCCGATGGTAATGGAGGCAACCAATGGAAAGACATGCAGCATTATCAGGCTCATATCACCGCACAACTGGAGCTGACCCCCAGCAACTCTGGTTCCATATTGAAATGGTTGGGTGATGCACAGGTTGCTTATTCCACCACAGAGTTCGTGGCCATACGCTTTCCTGGTTTAACCAATAACATTTCAAGCACTCAAACGCCAGATGCGGGGTATTACTCAACGGTCGGCACGCCATCCGGCTCGTTTTTCGCCCCTTTAGGTACTGCCAACTCCTACGGCATTACCACCGACTTCAACTGGACCTATGATGGTACGCTCTTGCCCGGTTGGCAGGTCACTCCGGGGGTCACCTATTACCGTGCCATCTCTGGCGTAACGCCGACTTTTAACGCCAATTACATGTCTGGTGCGCAAAATGCTAACTTCTATTTGCTCTTTAACCAGAACCCGGTAAAGTGGCAAGCCGGTTTGAACTACACCACCTTCTTTGGATCAAGCAGCCCGTACAACTCACCGTACATCGATCGTGACTTTATTGGTGGCTTCGTGACCTACAACTTCTGATTGTAGGGTTTGGACAGCAGCTTCATTTGCTGTGTAAGTGAGTAATGTTGGGTGCAACAGTGCGCGAAATGCGCACTGTTGCATTTCTGCGGTGTCCTGCATGAGATCGGTTCTAATAAAACATTTCATGCAGATTTTTAAAAAGTGAGTTTGCCTTGCTAAGCCTTATTGTCCAAAAGCTCGAAACGTTGTTCTTCAAACGACGTTTGCCCATCTTAATTGGTCTTGTGGTATTTACTGCGTTAATGATGGTCTTTGCCACCAAGCTTAAAATGGAGGCGGGCTACGAAAAGCAAATGCCGATTGGGCATGAATATATTCAAACCTTCCAGAAATACCGCAACCAGCTTTTTGGCGCCAACCGTCTCACGGTAGTGGTAAAGGCCCGCAGTGGCACCATCTGGAATAAAGAAGCGCTCACCCAACTCTATAAAGTCACCCAAGCTGTTATCTTGCTGCCCAATGTGGATCGTCTGGGCGTGCAGTCTTTATGGACCCCCAATAGTTTTGTGAATGAGGTTACAGAGGATGGTTTTCGCGCGGATCCCATTATTGACGGCACCATTGCCCCGGAAGGCCTAACGCCGGAATTGATTACCAAAATTCAACGGGCCACCAATCAGGGTGGCTTTGTGGGCACCTTGGTGTCCAATGATCAGAAGAGCGCCATGATTGTGGCGGAACTGGCTGAATATGGTCGCGATGGCAAACGCATGGACTATGTGGCGTTTAACCGTTTGCTGGAAGACAACATCCGCAAACAGTTTGAAAACGACAAATTTGAAATTGAGATGACGGGCTTCGCCAAGCAGATTGGTGACATTGCCGATGGCGCCTCCGCAGTGCTGGAGTTCTGCGGCATTGCGCTACTCCTCACAGCGCTGGCGGTGTACTGGTACAGCCATTCTATTCGCTTAACTATTTTACCGATTGTCTGCTCGCTCACTTCTCTGGTCTGGCAATTTGGCACATTGCGCCTGTTGGGTTTTGGCCTCGACCCGCTCGCAGTGCTGGTGCCATTCCTCATCTTTGCTATTGGGGTGTCGCATGGCGTGCAGCAGATCAATTACATCGTGCGTGAAATTGCCCACGGTAAAAATACAGTACAGGCTGCACGATTAAGCTTTACCAACTTGCTTATACCCGGTGTATTGGCTCTGGTAACCGCGTTTGTGTCATTTATTACCTTAACTCTGATCCCCATCCCTATGGTGCGTGAGTTGGCGATAACGGCCTCCATTGGGGTGGGCTATAAGATCATTACCAACTTGGTCATGCTGCCTATTGCTGCTTCTTACTTTAACTTCACCAAAGAGTTTGCCGAAAAAGCCATGCTCTCTCGTGAACGGCGTTCTAACTGGCTGCGTGTCTTAGCCCGTATTGCAGAACCGCGCAACGCGGTGATTGTTACGGTTATTGCGGCCGTGGTATTTGTTGTTGCCGTTTGGCAAAGCCGTGATCGTGTGGTGGGCACGCTAGAGCCCGGCGCCCCTGAACTGCGTGCCGATTCGCGCTTTAATCGCGATGCAGTAGCCATTGCCGGTAGCTATAACATTGGACTGGATTGGATGAGCGTGGTGTTTGAGTCGCCCCCTGAGTCCTGTCGTGATGTGGCCATTGGAAAATACCAGGACGATTACGTGGATGCCATGGAGCATGTGCCAGGAGTTACTTCCATTACCTCTTTTGCCGGCATGATGCGCACTTACAGCGAAGGCTATAACGAGGGCAACCCCAAGATGGCGGTGGTGCCCTTTGATGCGGGTAACTACGCGGCTATGGCTACAGAAATTTCTCGTGTGCGTGGCTTTGTCAGTTCCGATTGCAGCATGTCCGCAGTCCATATTTACTTGGCCGATCACAAATCATCCACCATTAAGCGTGTGATCAACGCCACCAAAGATTTCCGTGATAAGAACAAGCTCTCAACGGTAAAGATTCGCTTGGCCTCAGGTAACGCAGGCGTATTGGCTGCTACCAATGAGGAATTGGAAAAAAGTGAATTGCCTATGATGCTCTATGTGTATGCGGCCATCGCCATCCTCACTTATCTGGCCTATCGCGACTTCCGTGCGGTGATTGCCTGTTGCTTGCCACTTACGGTAGCCACCTTCATTGGTTACTGGTTCATGAAAACGCTTCATATTGGCCTCACTGTGGCCACATTGCCGGTGATGGTGTTGGCGGTGGGTATTGGTGTGGATTACGCCTTCTACATTTACAGTCGCTTGCAGTTGCACTTGGCTGCTGGGGAACCTATTGTGAAAGCGTTGGAAAATTCTATTCTGGAAGTAGGTATGGCCACCATATTTACGGCCATTACCTTGGCCATTGGCGTGGCCACCTGGTCCTTCTCGCAACTGAAGTTTCAGGCGGACATGGGTGAATTACTGGCCTTTATGTTCATGATCAACTTGGTCATGGCCATGACGGTACTGCCCGCTATTTCCGTGGTCTTGGAGCGTCTCTTCCCACGTCGTGGGCCGGTTCGCCTTCCTGGCATTCTTCAGCATTAGGCGCAATGAAAAACATGAAAAATAAAATGTCACTTAAAACGGTGGTTGCTCTTACGGGGCTATTGGTTTCGCTCTCTTTATACGCGGCAGATTCTGTTGCACCAGTACCTGCGGCGGATGCGCCTGCCGCAGCCAGCCCGCCAGTGGCTAATGGTTTGACGCAAATGCCTGCTGTGATATCTGAGGGCAGCCTAACTTCTGCCGTGTTGGCCGTCGCGCGAGAAGGAGATCGTATCGTCACCGTAGGGGACCGCGGCGACATTTTGCTCTCTGATGATGGTGTTAAATTTCGTCAAGCCAAGTCTGTGCCCACACGCGCCACGCTCACCTCTGTGAGTTTTGTCAGCGATAAGGAGGGTTGGGCGGCGGGCCACTGGGGCGTTATTCTGCACACCACTGACGGCGGCGAAACCTGGACCTTGCAGCGCGACAACTTAAAAGAAGACCGCCCGCTCTTTACGGTGTTCTTTACAGACAGCCAGAATGGCTTTGTGGCAGGGTTATGGTCTACGCTCATGGCTACTCATGATGGTGGCAAAACATGGCAGGCGCTCACAGTGCCCGCCGCTAAAAATAGCGCTAAGGCTGATCGCAATTTACTCAAAATGTTCTCTACCGCTAAAGGCACTCTATTAATTGCTGCCGAAGCGGGTACGGTGTACCGCTCTACCGATAAAGGTGTCACCTGGGTTCCCGTTGAATCGGGTAGCCGCGGCAGTTTCTGGACTGGTATTTCCTTAAAAAGTGGCACCATCTTGATGGGCGGCTTGGCGGGAAACTTGTTCCGCAGCGTGGACGATGGCAAAAAATGGGCGCAGGTTACCCTTACTTCCCGCAGTTCCATTACCGACATGGTTCAATTGCCCGATGGAAAAATTATTGCCGCAGGCCTTGATGGCTTGTCATTGGTCAGCGACGATGATGGCAAAACATTCGTAGCCGGTCAGCGCGAGGACAGGCTTTCTATTACAGCCTTAGTAGCCATCCCAAAAGGGGTTCCGTTGCTCTTCTCGAAAGAAGGATTAGTCACCACCAAGTAGGGTTGGCAGGGTTTTGGGGTAGATCTAGACCTACCCCAAGGGGGTAGCCCCTTGTGGCAATTGCCCGCATTTGAACCTCAGCTGAAAATAGGCCTGTATTGGCATATTTTTGAAATTATTAAGGTTTATTACAGATACTCATGTCAAAAATTGAACCAGAAATCAGTGTCAGCGCGCCTTGGCCGCAAACCCAGTGTGAAATTCTGGTGCGGGTAGCGCTTATTCATGAATTAAGTCCGCAGGTAAAAGAATTTGCTCTCACGCCCGTGGCGGGCGGTCAACTACCCACCTTTAGTGCGGGCAGCCATGTAAGCGTGAACCTAACGCTCGACGGCGAGACCAAATCCAAACCTTACTCCCTCACCAGCCATCCTGATCACCGCGACCATTACCGCATTGTGGTGGGGCGTGGTGCCAGTGTGGGTGGCGTGTCGAGCTTTATGCATGACTTGGCCACCGTGGGTATGACCTTACAGATTTTACCCCCCGTGGGCGGCATGGCCTTGGCCTTGGATGCCGAGAAGCATGTGTTCATCGCCGGCGGCATGGGGGTTACTCCTTTCTTGTCCCATTGCGCCGCATTGGCCGACGCGGATGACGATTACGAACTGCACTACAGCACACGCACTGCAGCGGAGGCTATCTTTACCAAAACCCTGGCGCAGTCCATGCCGGCCAACAGTTTTTACAGCTATACCTCACGCGAAGGACGACGCTTGGATGTGCAGGCCCTCATGGCCACACAACCACCAGTGACTCATTTTTATGTATCCGGCCCGCGCGCTCTTGTGGAGGCGGTGATTGCCGCGGCGCAAACCTTAGGACTGCCCGCTTGCCATATTCACTTTGAGCGCAGCATGGAAATAGCGCCGGAACTGAGCCATTACATCAATGATTGGCGCAAGTTTGAATTGGTAGTAGGTTAATTATTAAAGTGCAGCACCCAATAACGAGGAAGAAATAATGGCACGCGATCCTAAATACGACATTCTGTTCGAGCCCATTCAAATTGGCCCAAAAACATTGCGCAATCGTTTCTACCAAGTGCCGCATTGTATTGGCGCGGGTTCAGATTTACCCGGTTTTCAGGCGGCGCATCGCTCCATAAAGGCTGAGGGCGGTTGGGGTGCTATGAATACGGAGTATTGCTCTATTCACCCAGAGTCTGATGACACCCACCGCTTATCCGCACGCCTGTGGGATGAGGGCGATGTGCGCAACCTAAGCGCCATGACCGAACATATTCATAAGCATGGCGCCTTGGCCGGTGTGGAGTTATGGTATGGCGGTGCTCATGCGCCGTGCATGGAGTCCCGTGCCACACCGCGCGGCCCCAGCCAATATGCTTCAGAATTTGAAACGCTCACCTATTGTAAAGAAATGGACTTGCGGGACATTAAAGAGGTGCAGCAGTTCTATGTGGATGCCGCACGTCGTGCGCGCGATGCGGGTTTTGACATCGTGTACGTGTATGGCGCTCACTCCTATCTGCCGCTGCAGTTCCTCTCTCCCTATTACAACAAGCGCACCGATGGTTACGGCGGTTCCCTCGCCAATCGCGCACGTTTTTGGTTAGAGACACTCGAGCAAGTACGCAACGCTGTGGGTAAAGATTGCGCCATTGCCACCCGTTTTGCTTGCGACACGCTGTATGGTCCTGGCGGCATTGAAGTTGAAAACGATGGCATTAAATTTGTGGAAATGGCCGACCCCTTGGTGGATTTATGGGACGTGGACGTGGGTGACATTGCCGAGTGGGGCGAAGATGCGGGTCCCTCACGCTTCTACTTGCAAGGCCACCAAGTGCCTTGGACCAAAATGATTAAGCAAGTGTCCAAGAAGCCGGTGCTGGGTGTGGGCCGCTTCACAGATCCTGAAAAAATGGCAGAAATCGTCACCAAAGGTTATGCGGATATTATTGGTGCCGCACGTCCTTCCATTGCCGACCCCTTCTTGCCCAATAAGATTAAAGAAGGTCGCATTGACGACATTCGTGTGTGCATTGGGTGCAATGTGTGTATTTCCCGTTGGGAAATTGGTGGTCCTCCCATTATCTGCACGCAAAACGCTACCGCCGGTGAAGAATACCGCCGCGGCTGGCATCCTGAAAAATTCCCCAAGAAAGGCTCCGATGATTCCGTGTTGGTGGTGGGGGCAGGGCCTTCCGGTTCGGAATGCGCGCGCGTGTTAATGGAACGCGATTACACCGTGCACTTGTACGATTCAGCAGAAAAAATTGGCGGTCACCTCAACAGCGTTATCACCTTGCCCGGTTTAGGTGAGTGGGGTTATCACCGCGATTACCGCGAAACGCAAATTACGAAACTGGTTAAGAAAAACAAAACCTGTCAGGTGGCCTTGGGGCAAAAACCCATTACCGTGGACGAAATTCTGGCCTACGGTGCTGAGAAGGTGGTGATTGCTACCGGTTCTTCCTGGAACACCGATGGCACCAACTGTTTAACCCATGACCCTATTCCCGGCGCCGATGCCTCATTGCCCGATCAACTCACCCCTGAGCAAGTGATGTCGGGTAAGAAGAAAATTGGCAAGCGTGTGGTGATCTTAAATGCCGATACGTATTTTATGGCGCCTAGCTTGGCTGAAAAATTGGCTGCGGCGGGGCATGAAGTCACCATCGTCAGTGGTGTGCATATGGCTAACTACATGCACTTCACCTTGGAATACCCCAACATGATGCGTCGTCTGCATGAATTGCATGTGGAAGAAATAGGAGACAGCTTCTGCTCGAAGATTGAGAAGGGTCGTCTTGAGGTGTACAGCATTTGGGGCGATGGTTCTAAGCGCACCTACCGCGGCCCTGGTGTATTGCCACGCGATGCCAACAAAAGCCACCGTTGGGTGGAATTTGACTCCCTCATTTTGGTTACCGGCCGTCACTCCAACGATGAGTTGCATCGTGGCCTGAAAGCGCGCGAATCAGAGTGGGAAAAGAATGGCATTAAGGGTGTGTATTTGATTGGCGATGCGGAAGCGCCACGCTTAATTGCGGACGCCACCTTCACTGGTCAACGTGTGGCCCGAGAAATTGAAAGTGCGAATGCGCAATTTGCGCTGCCGTACAAACGAGAAGTTGCAGTGTGGGGGGTATCGCATATGCCAGGCGCGACCAACACCGCTATTGAGTACCAGGTATAACCGCTTGGTTTTTGTTGATTGTTTAGTGATTTTAAGGAGGAAGTAAAAATGGCACGCGATCCTCGCTACGACATTTTGTTTGAACCCATCAAGATTGGTCCAAAGATTATGCGCAACCGCTTTTATCAAGTACCCCACTGTATTGGTGCCGGTTCCGATCGACCTGGTTTTCAGGCGGCTCACCGCTCCATGAAGGCTGAAGGGGGTTGGGCTGCAATCAACACCGAATATTGCTCCGTCCATCCTGAGTCTGATGATACCCATCGTTTATCCGCTCGTTTGTGGGATGCCGGTGACGTGCGCAACTTAAGCGCCATGACCGAACATATTCACAAGTTTGGCGCTCTAGCCGGTGCTGAATTATGGTACGGCAGCGCTCATGCGCCCAATATGGAATCACGCGCCACACCGCGCGGTGCATCACAATACGCTTCAGAGTTTGAAACCCTCACCTATTGCCGTGAGATGGACATTGACGACATTAAGAAGGTGCAAGGCTATTACGTAAAAGCAGCACTACGGGCACGCGATGCAGGTTTTGACATTGTTTATGTGTACGGTGCTGATTCTTACATTCCTTTGCAATTCCTCTCCAAGTATTACAACAAGCGTACCGATCAATATGGCGGCTCTTTCAAAAACCGTGCACGCTTCTGGGTGGAAACCTTAGAGCAAGTACGCAAAGCTGTGGGCGATGACATGGCGGTGGTGGTGCGTTTTGCTGTGGATACCCTCATGGGTCCCGCGGGCGTGGAAGTGGAAGATGACGCCATGAAGTTTGTGGAGTTTGCGGATGATATCGTGGATTTGTGGGACGTGAATCTATGCGGTATTGCAGAGTGGGGCGAAAACGCCACACCTTCACGCTATTACGCCTCCGGTCACCATGTGTCCTGGACGCGCTTCATTAAGCAAGTGGCTAAGAAGCCCGTGCTGGGTGTGGGCCGTTACACGGACCCCGAAAAAATGTTGGAAATCGTCACCAAGGGCTACGCCGATATTATCGGTGCTGCGCGTCCCTCTATTGCCGATCCATTCTTGCCTAACAAGATCAATGAAGGCCGCGTAGAAGATATTCGCGTCTGTATTGGTTGCAACATCTGTATCTCTCGTTGGGAAATTGGCGGTCCTCCGATGATCTGCACGCAGAATGCTACCGCCGGAGAAGAATACCGTCGTGGTTGGCATCCTGAAAAGTTCGAGAAAAAAGGCTCGGAAGATTCAGTGCTGGTGGTGGGTGCGGGTCCCGCTGGATCGGAGTGCGCACGCATTCTGATGGAGCGTGGCTACACCACTCACTTGTATGATTCAGCAGAAAAGATTGGCGGCCACTTAAACCAGATCGTGTTGTTGCCGGGATTGGGTGAGTGGGGCTATCACCGCGATTACCGCGAAACACAACTGAACAAGTTGCTGAAGAAGAACAAGAACTCGCAATTGATGTTGGGCCAAAAACGCATGACTGCAGATGATGTGCTGAAATATGGCGCAGAAAAAGTAGTGATTGCCACGGGTTCATCATGGAATACGGAAGGGACAAATTGCATTACCCATAATCCTATTCCAGGCGCCGATGCGTCACGTCCAGACCAACTGACCCCTGAGCAAGTATTGGACGGCAAGAAGCCCATTGGCAAGCGCGTGGTCATTTTGAATGCCGATACCTATCATATGGCACCTAGCTTGGCTGAAAAGCTGGCCTTGGCAGGTCATGAGGTGACGTTGGTGTCGGGCGTGCATCTGGCGCACTACATGCACTTTACGTTGGAATATTCAAACGTACAGCGCCGCTTGCATGAGCTCAAAATCAATCGCATGGACGATCATTTCTGTTCACGCATTGAGCCCGGTCGCATGGAAGTGTATTACACCTTCGGTGATGGTTATAAAGCCACCTACCGCGGTCCAGGCAAGTCGCCCCGTGATGCCAACACCTCCCATCAATGGATTGAGTTTGACTCCTTGATCTTGGTGACTGGTCGTCATTCCGATGACAGCCTGTACAAAGAGGTGAAAGCCCGTAAGAGTGAGTGGGCAGCCAATGGTATTAAAGATGTGTACATCATTGGTGATGCAGAAGCTCCTCGTTTAATGGCCGATGCCACGTTTACCGGACATCGCTTAGCGCGTGAAATTGAGGAAGCGGATGCTCAGGATCCGTTGGCCTACAAGCGTGAAGTGGCTGTTTGGGGAACGCCGCATATGCCCGGCGGCGATCACCGTATTGTTTATAAAGTGTAGTTGTCACACCTAGGTGGCCGGCCCGTGCTGGCCACCTAGTCTTAATACAAACCCATGAATAAAATCAGAGGTAGCAGGTTATGGATGTAGCACTCTTAGGTCCCGCCGTGAGTGACCAGAAAGAGGTTACGCGAATTTTGTTTGAAGGCTTTGCGTCTTCAACAATTGAATTTTTTTACCTATTGGGATTATCGGCCATTGGCATTTTTTGCTGGGGCTTTTACGTGCAAATTCGCAAGTACCGTCGTGGGGCGTCCGCCGGTAGTTGGAATGAGTTGTGGAGTCGCGCCCGTCAAATGGCGCAATTGGTATTAAGCCACCGCACCATTGCCCGTCGTGATCGCGGTGCCGGCATCGCGCACCGTTTTATATTTTATGGCTTCCTGGTACTGTTCATCGGCACCGCCACCATTACCGTGGAATATGACGGCACCAGCCGCTTCTTCGGCTACAAGTTCTGGTATGGCGATTTTTACCTGTGGTTTTCCTTGGCCATGGACTTGGCTGGCCTAAGTCTGCTCTCTGGCATGCTGTACATGATGTATCGGCGCAAATGGATGAAGCTCCCTAAGCTGGATTACAAGCGTGTGGACCGTCAGCCCGGTGATGCGGATTACGATCGCAGTTTTTACCGTCGCGAAGATTGGGCGTTTCTGTGGACCATGATCTTCATTGGCGTCACCGGTTTTGTATTAGAAGCAGTGCGCTTGGTGTGGTTGGGGTCAGACCCCCATGTGTGGAATTACCGCTGGTGGTCACCGGTGGGTGCGTTGCTGGCGCAATTCATGAGCGCGGCCGGCTTAAGCGCTGAAGGGGCAGGTGTTTTGCGCACCAACTTATGGTGGTTCCATGGCCTCTTGGCACTGACTTTCATTTCGCTTATCCCCTTCACCAAGGTCAAGCATATCTTTACCGCCACGGGTTCCTTAATGTTCCGCGACCCTTTGGCGGCACAGCGCTTGCCTAAGGTGGATTTAACGGGCGACAAGATTGGTTACAACACCATCACTGACTTTACCTGGAAACATCTTCTGAATTTGGATGCCTGTACCAAATGCGGCCGCTGTCAGGAAGCCTGTCCTGCTAATGCCGTGGGTGCCCCTCTGTCGCCGCGCGATGTTATTTTAAGCTTGCGCGAGTTTGCCAATAACGCCTTGCAGTCCAACGCATTGCCCGACGAAGTGAAACTGAATGTGCACGGCAAAGGTGTGGGGCAGGTGTTTATGGAAACCCTCTGGTCCTGCCGCACCTGCATGGCCTGCGTGGAAATTTGCCCGGTAGCCATTGAGCATGTACCCATCATTGTGCAACTGCGGCGCAAGTTGGTGGAAGAGGGCGAGATGGACCCGCTCCTGCAAAAAACATTGCAAACCATTCACAAGACCGGTAATTCTTTTGGTGAATCCAAACGCAAACGCGCCACTTGGACCAAGGCGTTAGATTTTCCTGTTAAAGATGCGCGCACAGACCCCGTGGACCTCATGTGGTTTGTGGGTGATTACGCCTCATTCGATCCTCGTAACCAAAAAGTGACTCAAGGGTTTGCTCGCCTGCTGCACAACACCGGCATCGATTTTGGCATTCTCTACGAAGATGAAATGAATGCTGGTAACGATGTGCGCCGCGTGGGCGAAGAAGGGCTGTATGAGTTGCTGGCGGAGAACAATATCGCCTCCCTCAACAAGAGCACCTTCAAGAGCATTGTGACCACGGACCCGCATTCCTTTAACACCATCAAGAATGAGTATCCTGATTTTGGGGGTAAGTACGAGATTGAGCATTACACCACCGTTGTGAAGCGCTTAATGGACCAGGGCCGCATTAAACTGGACCACCTGCTGAATTATCGCGTAACGTATCATGACCCTTGTCATTTGGGCCGCTTTAATAAGGGCTTTGATGCACCCCGTGAAATATTAAAAGCCTTGGGCTGCGAACTGGTGGAAATGGCGCGTAACCGTGACAACTCCTTCTGCTGCGGAGCGGGCGGTGGACGGATCTGGATTCCAGACCCCGTGGGCACCGAAAAGCCTTCACAAAATCGCATGCGAGAAGCCTGCGCCATTGAAGGCCTGCAAGTTTTTGTGGTGGCTTGTCCCAAAGATCTCACCATGTTTGAAGATGCCTTGAAGACCAGTGGTTATGAGGGCAAGTTTGTGGTGCGTGAACTGATTGAATTGATTGAAGAGGCCTTAACCACAGTCACTGAAGAGGAAGCTGTGGCGGTGTAATGATGACGGTGCCCACAGACCTGTCTGATTTGGTGCGCCATGCCACGGAAGAAAAAGATGTGTACGCCGCCGCCGCGTTGCACCCCTGGGTACAACCTGCGCAGCGCCGGTTGTTAGAAGATTTGTGGAGCGAGCGACGCCAAGCGCTGTTGTTGGCGCAAATGGAGGGCACGCCTGCCACCGTGTTGGAACAGTTGTTTGCATTAAATGATGCCAGTGTGGATGCCCGATTGGCGCGCCATGGCAACACAGCTGCTGTGGTTTTGGAAAAGCTGTTTCAGCGCAGCCAAGCTGGGGCCCAGCGTCAACGATTGCGCCGTTATTTGGTGGCTAACCCCGCCACGCCCCATAAGGTGTTGCTGCAGTGGGTTGAGGCAGAGCAAGATTTGGATGTTTTAAAAGGCTTATGCGCCAACAGTGGTGCAGAGCCGGAAGTATTGGGGCTGGCAGCCCAGCGCGGCATTGCCGCATTGCACACCCTGCTGGCGGTTAATTTGGCCTCTAACAGCGCTGTATTGCAGCACTTATGGGCTGGGGCCACAGAGGGCATCGCTGCACAGATTTTGGGTCACCCGCAATGCCCTGAGGCCTTGCTGGAGACCATTCCCAATACAGTGCTGCAGCGGCGCAAGCTGGCGGGTAATGCGCGCGCGCCCAGCCCCGTGCTGCAGGTCTTGAGTGCTGACAAGCATTGGAGCGTGCGTCGTGCTGCGGCAGGTAATGCGGCCACACCGGTGGCGCTATTAACAGCCTTAAGCCGTGACGAGGCTGAGGCGGTGCGACGTGTGGTGGCCATGCGGCCGGACTTGCCCGTCACTGCGGCAGCTTGGTTGGCAGAGGATGATGATGATTGGGTGCGCCAAGTGGTGGCACGCAACATCATCACAGACTCAGAAGTATTAGGGCGCTTGGCACAGGATGCGGTGATGGAAGTGCGCCGTGCCGTGGCGCGCAATCCAGCGTGCTCAGCCCCTTTGGTGGCTGCGTTGGCAAAAGATGAGAATGAGTGGGTGCGCGCAGGCGTGGCCTACCGAGCGGACGTGCCGGCTCAGGTGTTGCACCAGTTGGAAGCAGGGGAAACCTCGGCTGATGTATTAAGCGGGATTGCGCAGAATGCGGCCGCCAGCCAACATATGTTGCAGCAGTTGGTGCAGCATGAAAACCCGGATGTGCGCCGCGCTGTGATTTTGAATAAAATGGCTCCGCGCGCCTTGCTGCAAAAGATTTTGCAAGACCCCTACGCATTGCATCGGGGTATGGTGTTGGGGCATCCACATTTGCATGATGAGGACCGCTGGCAGCTGCACCAAGACCCCGATCCCCGTGTGAGGTTTGCGGTATATGGTTATTTTGGACGGCGCTTGGGTATGCCGAAAACTTCAGGCACCACAATGTAAATGCGTTTTTGTTTTTAACTACTGTTGAGAAAATAGGATTCGTTATGAAGATACTGGTTGCTGTAAAACAAGTGGCTGCGGTGGATGATGATTTTGAAATCCGTGCCGATGGGCGCGACGTGGATCCCGATTTCTTAATTCATGATCTTAACGAGTGGGACAACTTCTCTCTCGAAGAGGCCATGAAAATTAAAGAAGCCGCGGGCGGTGAGGTGGAAGTGGTGGTGGTGTCCGTGGGCCCTGAGTCTGTGGACGAAGAACTGCGCAAATGCTTAGCCAAGGGTGCTGATCGCGCCATTCGCGTGTGGGATGACAGCGTTGAGGGGTCTGACCCCATTGCTATTGCGCGCATTATTGCCGCCGTGGCCAAGAAAGAAGCGCCCGACATGCTCTTCGCCGGCGTGCAGGCTTCCGATCATTCCTATGCGGCTACCGGTATTGCCACGGCTTCCTTTTTGGGTTGGCCCCATGCGGCCGTAGTGTCACTGCTCAACTACACACCGGGCAGCAAAATGGCCACCTTGCAACGCGAGCTAGAAGGCGGCACCTACGCAGAAGTGGAATTAGAATGCCCTGCGGTACTCACCATTCAATTGGGGATTAACGTGCCCCGTTACGCGTCCTTGCGTGGCATTAAGCAAGCGGCAGCCAAGCCCATTGACGTGTTGACTCCTTCGGCTTTAGGTCTAGCAGCAGCAGATGTGGGTGAAGCAGGGTCCTTGTCCCGTGTGCGGCGTATGTATGTGCCAGCCAAGGGCCAGGCTGAATTGATTGAAGGAACGCCCGCCGAGCAAGTGGCGCGGCTGGTTAAAATTATTCAAGAATTTAAAGGGGTATGACATGAGTGGAATTTTAGTCATTGCAGAGCACCGGATGGATGAACTGCGTCCCGTATCTTTGGAGCTGATAGCAGTCGCCGTAGGCGTTAAGGCGCAAGCATCCGGTCCCGTTACGGTGGCCATCATTGCCAACGACCCACAAAAGTATGCGCAAGCTCTGAGCGTGCAGGGTGTGGATGAAGTGATTTGCGTGAAGTCCGCGGTGGTGGAATTTGATCCCGATGCCTATGAAGCCACAGTGGCGGCTTTGATTGCCGCCAAGAACCCCTCCTTGGTGTTGTTGCCGCACAGTGTTAACTCTTTGGCTTACGCACCCGCATTGGCCGCTCACGGCGGCTTGGGTTTGGCCACCGATGCCTTTAAAGTAGAGTTTGAGGCGGGCGCCTTAGTGGCCACACGCGGCGGTTACGGTCAGAAATTAAATGTGGAAGTGGATTTTCCGGGGAAGAGCACCGTGGTAGTGACCTTCCGTGCCAATGTGTGCAAGCTCATTGATGTTGCTGGTTCGCCCACGGTTACTCAAATGGATGCCCCCGCCATACCGGCTCGTGGCCAGCATAAAAAATACATTGAAGCCGTCGGCGGCGGAGATGTGGATATTCCAGGATCCGAATTTATTTTGTCTATTGGTCGCGGTGTGGGTGAAGAAGATAATGTGGAGCAATTCCGTGAGCTGGCACAAACTGTGGGCGCCGAATTGGGTTGCTCACGTCCTATCGCGGATGCGGGCTGGTTGCCCAAGTCCCGTCAGGTGGGTCAGTCGGGAAAAACAGCGGCCAATTGTAAACTCTACATCGCCATGGGTATTTCGGGCTCGGTGCAGCATATGGCCGGTATGAAACATGTGGAAACCATTGTGGCGGTAAATACAGATCCCAAGGCCTCTATCTTCCACATTGCGCGCTATGGCATTGTGGGAGATATTTTTGAAATTGGTGAAGAGCTGCGCAGCCAGTTTCCCGCATAGGCTTGGCGTTCATGGATAGTCTTGAGTTAGCGTGCTACAAAAAAGTGCAGAATGCGGCACGCTTTACTCTGGAGGGTATTACGGCCTTCATAAAACCGGGCGTCACTGAAGCGCAGCTGGTGCAGCATTGCCATACTTTGCAGACGCAAGCGGGTGTAGAGGGTTATTGGTACAAGGATTTGGCGGCTTTGGTGTTGGTGGGGACGCATACCACCTTGGCCATTTCTGCCATGCCCTACGTCCCCAATGATGAACCCATCCAAGAGACCGATTTGGTCACCATCGATTTAAACCCCTCCCTAGGCGGTTACTGCGGTGACTGTGCTCGCAGCTACTATGTGGAGCAGGGTATGGCGCGCCGAACACCGCAGTCCAACCCAGAATTTTTAGCTGGCGCCGCAGCGCAGCAGCACTTGCACCAGAAGCTCATGAAAATGGCACGGCCAGACACCACTTTTCATGAATTAAATGATTTCATGCAAGAGGAGATCAAAAACCTGGGGTTTGATTCGCTGGATTACTTGGGCCACGGCGTGCAGAAGGACATGACTCGTTTTGTTTTGCTGGCCCCCGGCGTGCTGATGACTTTGGGGCAAGCGGGTCTTTTTACCCTAGAGCCACAGTTACGGCTCAGGGGTGGCGCCTACGGCATTAAGCATGAAAACATCTACTACTTTGAAGGCCAGGAGTTGTGCGAACTGTAGGACGTTTTAAGCGGTTAGCGCGGCTTTTTTAAGGCAGCGATCCACAGCTTTGAAGTAATCATTGGCCAAGGCGGAGGGCTTCAAAAACTTGAAGCGATTGTCGTCACCGGGCACAATTTCTACAAATTCCCAATTACGCAATTCTTTTAGCCGACAATGCAAGGTGGCCGGAGAGGCCAATTCGCTTAAAGCCAAAACATCGGTCACCGTCAGAGAGCGTTTATCGAAATGAGCCATGCCGACCAACAGCAACAGCTCCTTGTGGGTGGCAGTAAGCGCGCTAAATTTAGGGTTAGACTCTAATGCCCTATTAAGCATGTAGAATTTAAAAAGTATATTCAATGGGTTACTTCAAAAATTATTTTTTGATGTAAGTATTATAATTTTTTTTTGGAGCAGTTGTAAACCAAATTTAGTTAATCAAAGGTGGCATTTATTGTAATGGATAAATCCTAAACAAGGGTTGACCTAAGCATTGCGAATCATTCCAGCGGCCACGGTATGATTGGTGGCCTCATCAATCAAAATAAAGCAACCCGTACGGCGTGCTTCATCAAATAAATCCGCAGCAATGGGTTTTTGCAGAACCAGTTCTACACGCCCAATATCGTTGGCGTTTAAAACCTGCACATCAGTGCCGTGCAACAAAGTATGGACGTCCAGGACTTGCTCGATACGTTTTACTTTGGCAGACACGGTGTTGGTGGTGTGGCGCAAGGCATACTTGCGTGTTAGCGAGAGCGGCTCACTGTCTAGCCAACATAAATCAGCAGAGATCAATTGGGTGAGAGCGGGCGGCGTTAATCCGTCGGTTTGTATGAACAGATCACCGCGCGATACATCCAGCTCTTCGCTTAAGCAGAGTGTAACCGTTTGATCAGTAGCAGCGCTGGGCACGGCATTGTTTGTATCCAAAGCGCCCGAGCCATTGGCCAAATAAATTTCGGTTACAGTGCTCTGCCGTCCACTGGGCAACACCGTAATTTTTTGCCCCACGCTCACATGGCCCGCGTCAATGCGCCCCATGTAACCTCGAAAACCGTTGGCATCGCTGCCGTCTTGGCGCGCCACGAACTGCACAGGAAAACGAAACTCCGCAGATTTATTATCCACACCGAGGTCCAAATGTTCCAGCCATTGCAATAGGGTCTGACCCCTATACCAAGGTGTGGCTGCACTTTTTTCTACCACGTTAATGCCCAGCAAGGCTGATATGGGGATCAGTTGCGGTTTGGGCAGGCCCAACTTTTGGGTGAGGTCGGTGATGGATTCGCCAATGGCGTTAAAGGTGAGCTCGTTGAAATCCAGCAAATCCATTTTGTTAATCACAAATACCACATGCCTTAAACCCAGTAAACGAATAATGGCGGCATGACGTTTGGTCTGCGCCAATAAGGTAGCGGGCTGCGTGCTTAAATCCACACGTGTGGCGTCCACCAACACCACAGCCACGTCCGATTGCGATGCACCGGTTACCAGGTTGCGTGTGTATTGTTCATGCCCTGGGGCATCGGCCACAATAAATTTGCGTTGTGGTGTAGAAAAGTATCGATACGCCACATCAATGGTGATGCCTTGCTCACGTTCTGCCTCAAGGCCATCGGTGAGCAATGCCAAATCAATACCCGCCTCAGTGGAAACCGCGCGCGCATGACGGGTTTTGGAGAGCGATTCCATCTGGTCCACTAAAATGGATTTGGTGTCATAGAGCAAGCGGCCAATTAAGGTGCTCTTGCCATCATCCACGCTGCCTGCAGTAATAAAACGCACCACACCTTGTTCCATTAAAAGTACCCTTCTTTTTTGCGCCGCTCCATGGAAGCTTCGCTGGTTTGATCGTCCATGCGTGTGGCGCCGCGCTCCGTGAGTTCAGAGAGTACGGTTTCTGCAATAATTTCAGCGGGTGTGGCCGCACGGCTTTCCACCGGGCAGGTGCAACTGATGTCACCCACGGTGCGAAAACGCACACTCATTACTTCGCTGTTGTCTGCGGGCCCCTTGGGTGTAACGGGGGTCACTGGCACCAAGAGGTTATTTTTGCGAACCACCTCACGGCTGTGGCTGTAGTAAATGCTGGGCAGTTCTAGTTTTTCTCGGGCGATGTACTGCCATACATCTAATTCTGTCCAGTTAGAGATGGGAAATACACGCATGTTTTCGCCACGAGTGATGCGGGCATTGTAGAGGTGCCACAGTTCGGGGCGTTGGGCCTTGGGGTCCCACTGCCCAAACTCATCGCGGAAAGAGAATATTCGTTCTTTAGCGCGCGCCTTTTCTTCATCGCGCCGTGCGCCGCCCATTAAGGCATCAAATTCATGTTCGGCAATGGATTCTAATAAGGTAACCGCTTGCGCCGCGTTGCGGGAATCTGTGGCTTTGCGCAGACGCACCGTGCCCCGCTTAATGGAATCTTCCACATGCCCCACGATTAACTGTACGCCGGTTTTTCTTACCAACGCATCGCGAAATTGAATCACTTCGTCGTAGTTATGTCCGGTGTCGATGTGCAACAGCGGAAAGGGCAGACGAATGGGGCGCGCGCCAAAGTGAAAGGCTTTGCGTGCCAAGTGAAACATCACGATGGAATCTTTACCACTGGAAAACAGCATAGCGGGGTTGGCGCATTGCGCTACCACTTCGCGAATGATGGTAATGGACTCTGCTTCTAGGCCATCTAAATGGCTGTCTTGCAACGGGGTTGAGGTCATAAGGCTTTCACGTGCAAACCGCACTCCTTGCTGTCACTTTGCAACCACCACCAACGCCCCGCGCGAACGTCTTCATGACTGCGAATGGCGCGCGTGCAGGGTTCGCACCCAATGCTGGGGTAACCACGTGCGTGCAGTGGGTGAATCGGTACGTCATAAAACTGCAGAAATGACCAGACCTCAGCCTCTGTCCAATCAAAAAGGGGGTTGTATTTGGCGATACCGCGTACCTCATCCTGCTCGTTTAGCAACAGAGCGCTGCGCGTGACGGCTTGTTCGCGGCGCTGCCCCGTCAGCCAGGCATCCGCGCCTTGCAAGGCGCGGTTAAGGGGTTCTACTTTGCGCACGCCGCAGCAGGCTTTCTTGGCTTCTTCGCTGTTAAAAAATCCATTCAAGCCATATTGCGCAATAAATGTTTCAACCCCGGTGGATTGGGGTGAAAAGCGTTTTAGTGTGGTGTGATATTTTTTCTCAACAGTGGCAATCATGGTCAAGGTGTCAGCAGGCAAGCGCCCGGTATCCAGTGTAAAGATGGTGATGGGCACCGCGCATTCAAATATGGCATGAGTGAGTACCATATCTTCTGCGGCCAAGCTGGTAGCAAATTGAACAGCGCGATGCGCGCTGGCGATCTTTTTAAGGCGCTCGTATAACTCAATACGGCGCGCAGCCAAGAGCGGTTCTGCCACGGTAATGGGCGGTATTTTCCATAAATGGACTTCGGACAGGTTTGCGGATTCGCTATTGGTCACGGGGGTACTCATGTTTAAGCCACCATTTTAATGCCAACCAAGGTTAAGGTGGTAATGAGGGTGAAGCGTGTGGCCCGTTCTGGCAAATGTTTGGCCAAGTGAGCACCCAGCCAAATGCTGGGAATGGAGCCCGCCAACAGCCCTACCAATAAATCAAAATGAACATTTCCCAGCCACCAGTGACCCAACCCCGCAATGGCGGTAAGCGGTACGGCATAAGCCACGTCCGTGCCGGCCACCTGTGCGGGCTGCAAGCGCGGGTAGAGTACTAAAATTAGGGTGGCCCCAATGGCGCCTGCCCCAATGGATGAGACGGTAACCAGCACACCGGTAATACAACCCACAATCATGGTGGCCCACTTTAACTGCGACCCGTGCAGCTGGTAATGGGGGTGCGCATCAACCAATAGCAGCATGCGTTTGCGAAATACCAGAGAGAGGGCTGTGAGCAGTACTGAAACGCCAATGGACACACGGATGAATTGATGGCCCGCTTCCCCCATTTCACCCAAAATTTTCATGAGCAACAAAGACAGAAGGGATGCGCTAATGCTGCCCAGGCATAGGTAGGTGACGATATCCCAGCGCACATTGCCATGAAAGCGATGGGCTGCGGTGCCAAACCCTTTGGTAATGGAGGCGAAAGCCAAGTCCGTGCCCACGGCTACCGAAGGGGGCACTGAGAAGAGCAGGGTGAGCAGCGGCGTCATTAATGAGCCGCCGCCTACACCGGTCAAGCCCACCAAAAGGCCCACTAAGGCCCCAGTGAGGGTGTAGGGCCAGGCCAGTAATAAGAATTCTTCCATGGGCACCAGTGTATAGGGATAGCTATATTATTAAAAATAATATAAAGTTATTCCAATATACTGAAATATTATATAAGAAAAGACGGCTTAAATCCGATTTGAAAAAAATAGTAGTATGGCAATAGGTTGTTTTCTATTAGATAATCACTGGAGTTTTTATGGGCACAGGTTTAAATAGGCCAGTCGCTACTCCGCTGCGATACGATGGGGTTGCGCGGTTTTTTCACTGGGCCATTCTGGCGCTTCTGATTGTGGAATTCACCATTGCTTGGTCCATGCCAGAAGTTGAAAAGGATACCAAACCCGATGGCCTCATTGCGTGGCATCTGTTTTTTGGAACATTAATTCTGACAGTCATGCTGCTACGGGTTTTTTGGCGTGTGTCCCATCCTGCACCAATTAGCGTGCCTATGCCGCGCTGGCAGGAGCTTGCTTCAAAGGCCATTCATCAATCGATCTATATCGTGCTGCTGACCCTGCCGCTGATGGGCTGGGCCAATGCGTCTTCCCGCGGCTGGGATGTAAAGCTATTTGGATTGATTTCACTGCCCGCCCTTTCCCCAAAAGGATCTGATTGGGGTCATGAATTAGGTGATGTACATCAAGCAGTGGCCATTGCATTACTGGTGCTTGTGGGGCTGCATGTTGTTGCAGCGCTCTACCACCAGCTCATTCTTCGCGATAACCTACTGCAGCGAATGCTTTCACCAAAATCATAGTCCATTACTGTTCGCCATGAGGGGGAGGGTGCTATCAGGATCGAACCAGTGACCCCTTCCGATGGAGCGCCTGTCCCAAGGCCGCTTAATCACGCGGTGTTGTCGTGCAGTAAAATCGCTGACAAAGCCCAAGAAATAATGCTGTAGAGAATCGCGCCACCCACCCCAGACCAAAAGCCGCCGACGTGAAACCCTTCTACAAACGTACCAACGAACCAAAACAAAATTCCGTTAATCACGAAAATGAACAAGCCTAACGTCAGCAGCGTTGCCGGTAGCGTGAACAGCACCAGTAGTGGGCGTATAAAAGTATTGACCAAACCCAAGACAAAGGCTGCAATTAACGCGACAGTGAAGGAATCCACAGTGATGGATGACATTAGGTAGGGCAGCGCAAACAGCGCCGCTGCGTTAATCAACCACACTAACAACATTCTCATGAATTAATCCTATGGACCTTCGGCCGCTGTGGCTGAATAGAAACGTACCGCATGGGCTCTTATAGCTGAAATCCAACGGCTCGCACAACGCCTTCGACGATACCACGTAACAGTCCTGGAGAGGTGCTGTGATAAGGGCTTGATTTGGAAACCTTGCGCAGGATCCAATCGGACAGCCAGAGTATTTCATTGGCGCCGTAGAATGCTGTCATTAATTCAAAATTAAGGAAAAGGCTGCGACCGTCAAGATTAGAAGAACCACATAAGGCAATCTGGTTGTCTACAACAACAGGACAACGTCAATGAATCCTGGTGGCGCAGTGTGTCCTACCTAGTTAAGCAATCAAACCGCCCCTCTAAGGGTGTTTTGGCAATGCAAATACGATAAGAGCGCCGCCCTGTTTAAATCCAAAAACGGCGTTACCACCGGCTGCCACCGCAACATACTGTGTGCCATCGACTTCATAGCTAATAGGTGGGGCGTTAACACCAGCACCACATTGAAATTGCCAGAGAGGGTCTCCGGTTTCTGCATCAAAGGCGCTTAAGAATCCATTTCCTTCCCCGGTAAATACAAGGCCGCCGGCAGTTGCCAGAACGCCTCCCACCAGCGGATTCTCTGTCTTATTCTGCCATCTAATACGGCCATTTTCACGAGTGGAGATCGCAGTTAGCGTACCCCAGGTGGGCTCGTCAAGCGGCTCTAGCATGGTGTAGCTAACAGCCGGTTTGCCATTGGCTACCGGTATTTCCTTAACGGTGTATTTTAATGGCATGTGGGAGGCTGCTATATATACTAATCCTGATTCTGGATTGTAAGAAACCGGAGTCCAATTTGAACCTCCAACCGCGCCTGGTGCAATACGAACGCCCTCGGTTGTGGGTCGAGCAAACAAGTTTTCCTGCGGTACGAAAGGTTGAGATTTATAAATCAACCTTCCATCTTGGCGGTCATGTACGTAAAACCAGCCGACCTTGGATGCTTGGCCTACAACAGGTATGTTTCCCTCCTTTGTGGGAAGGCCGAAAAGTACCGGTGGACTGGCAACATCATAGCCCCAAAGGTCGTGTGGCACCTGCTGGTAATACCATTTCAACTTGCCTGTTTCTGCATCCAGAGCAGCGAGTGACACACTATAGAGGTTATCACCAGGACGTGAAGTATCGTCCATCTGCGGAGATGGGTTACCGATTCCAACAAATAATGTGCCCGTCTTCGGATCGAAGGCAGGTGTTGTCCAGGCAGATCCGCCACCATGCTTGCCAGCATCGGGGTACTTTGAAAGATCATGTTTTTCTTGATTGATATTGCGATTCAGTGGAACCCCATCCGGGGTTGAGTTCTGAAACGCTCCTTCCCATCCAGAATCGGGAACTGTGTCGAATTGCCAGACACGCCGGCCAGTACTGACATCGAAGGCCGCGTAAAAGCCAGGGCGCCCGTAACTTCCAGCAATGCCCACTACTGCGCCCAATGGCGCATTTGCTCTATCACCTTCTATATGTATCCCATAACCCACTCCAGTGATGCCAATAATGACCTTACCGTTGAATACAAGTGGCGCCATGTTGACACCGACACCAGTCGTACCAGTTGAGCTTTTTTTCTTCAACGCATCGTTGCTGGCTAACTGCTCGGTAGCCTCAGTGGGTCCTACATCTGTAGCAAGGGGGGTATCCCATACTATTTTTCCTGTCTTAGCATCAAGTGCAATCAATCGGGCATCAACCGTACCAATGAACACTTTACCGTAGGCAACAGAAACACCTCGATTGGCAGGACCGCAGCACATGGTCATAGTCTTCCGCTTATGTTCATAGCGCCACAGTTCCCTTCCAGTCTTTGCATCGATCGCGGCTACATGGTCATAGGGCATCGATAGGTAGAGCACGCCGTCGACGACGAGAGGCGTTGCCTGGAACGTTGCAGCCATACCGGTTTGGTATATCCAAGCAGGCACCAGTTGATGAACTGTGTCGCGATTGATTTCATTGAGTGGTGAAAATCGCTGGTTTGAATAATCACGGCCGTAGGTAAGCCAGTTGGACTGGTCGTTTGTTGCTGATAACAGCCTTGCATCATCTACCTGTGATGCCTTTGCTAATGATAGACATGCCGCTAAACCCATTAGCGCCATTGACAAAAATACCCTAAATCGTTTCATCCCCTGCGCTCCATGTAACTAGCAAAAGATACATAATCCTCTCTGGCTGTGTTTTTGTATGTTGATTTGCGTTTAATTCTGACCCAGGTTTTGCATTTAAAATTGACCCACCCCATTTAGTCTACTTGAGTTCTCAGGTTGTGGATAAGTTTGGTTTTCGGCCCTCCTTTTTGTCTTGTGTTGAACTATTCCTAAACCGATAACTGTCATTGCCGGTTTCAATGATGTGGCAATGGTGGGTTATATGCGTACAATCGGCCAAGAGCAGCCCCTAGAGGGTTTTCTTAATATCTGCCGGTCAAACATGCCTTAAAACAAAACACATGTATCACAGTGAGAATCAAAACACATGCCTTACGCCAACTGTCACGAGATTGAAGTCAGTATTTGTGTATCCATAGGCCATGCCTCCGTTCAACCAAGTACCATGAGTAGCCAGGTAGATATCAGTCTTCACAGAAAGTCTGTAGTCGGCCATGACGCTAAAGTCCCATTGTCGGCCCCCGGACTGGGAATTGGCACCCGTTTGGTAAGATCCGCGCTGCTGGTTGTAGGCTGCACCAACTAGGTTTAACTGCTCCGTAGCCCGCCACGTCATGCCGCCATACCCAATTGCAGTCTGCTGACCTGAATATTTGTTGTTAGCACCGCACACATATTCAGCTGTGGATATGCACAGATTATTGCTACCAGTGCTCAGGCCAACCCCTTCATAACCTCCTTGCAACAGCATCCTGCCCAGCCGATAGTTAACTGATAGCAGGATCATTTGAGTGTCTGTGTCGTAAACAGCATTGGTAATGGCCGATGAGGCAGCCCAGATTTGTGAATCTGTCTTACGTTGCCATGCACCTTGAATACCCAAAGGACCGGCCTCATAACCGGCGTTAAGGCCGATAAAGGTTCCAGCGGACAAATGGCCTGCCACGCCACCCAATCCATATTCAGCGCCCAGGTTGAACGGGCCAATATGTTTCGTGTATTTGATGCTGTTATCGATGCGTACGTCCCGGGTATTGCCGCCACCCTGTTGGGTTCTGCCCAGACCATCCAGGGAGTTTGAGGCGCCAAATGGATCGTAGGCCCGAATGATGTCGTAGGCGAAAGCATACTGACGGCCCAAGCCCAGCGTCCCAAAATCACCTTGCAGTCCCACCCATGCCTGACGGCAAAATAGCTGCCCTTGGCAGGAGCTGTCACCCGTCTGGAAGCTGCCCGCTTTGTCTCCAGTCATTGCTGCACCGGAGCCCAACGTGCCATTGTTGGCATTGATGTGGGATTCAAGCACAAAGATGGCGGCCGCACCGTTTCCCAGGTCTTCTCTGCCCCGAAAGCCAATGCGGGATGTTTGCAGGTTTCCAGATACCAGACCCGTCACACGTTGTGTCGCATACTTGTTCGTCATGGGGATGGTTCCCAATGCAGGATCGAAGGATTCAGAGTGATTGAGCGTGGTGACCCCAAGGTCAATCAATCCGTACACTTCGAGATTGTCGGGAGTAGTGTCCGCTTGGGCAGAAAACGCTGTTGAAGCGAGCAAAATGCCAATTAAAATGAAGGGCGCGTGCTTCAATTTCATAAAAGAATTGCTCCGGAAACATCAGACAGTCCGGCAAGTTTACAAGAGTTTCAATAGAACATAAAAGAATAAATAAGCATTTGCAAATAACTAATAATAATTAATTGCGAATATCCGTAGGTTAGCGAATGACAGTTTCTTATAAAGCTGACCGTCGCCTTAGGGCGCTGAGTGTGAGTAGGGCTTTTCGATAAGCAGCCGCTCGAATTTTCGCCTCTCAGTTTGATGGAAGGAAACATTCAAGCGGCAGCAATGCGAATTGCCGCCGCCGCTCAGCCATCAAGTCTTCAATGGCCGTTCTGGCCGACCAAGAGACTGATGCCAGATTTTCTCGAATGGCTGTATATGGACCCCACCACGTTTGCAAGTAATCCGTTTGAGGAACCAATTTCGGACTTTATGTCACGGTTGGTGTTCGTGTAATCATTATTTGCAGTCAATTGCTAGTCAAGTGACAACCTGCTGTAGCAGCACACAGCGAAATTAGAAAGATTGCCAAATTTCACTAAGGGCATCAACCCATCAAGCTCTCCAGGGCGACGACAACTGCGATTAAGTAAGCCCTTGACCCCGTCCCGGTAATCCCGGCGGGTTTTTTTTTGGAACGCTGATTTTCCAAGCTTTAGGAAAGGCAATTTTGAAACGGAGTTTTCGTACCCATTTCGTACGGAGGGTAAAAGGGAGGGGTATGCTGCTGTAACTCTTTGATTTTATGGTGGGCGATACTGGGATCGAACCAGTGACCCCTGCCGTGTGAAGGCAGTGCTCTACCCCTGAGCTAACCGCCCAACTGTTTTGCGAGGTCCAAATTATAACGTAAATCAGGCCCCTTTTATTTTTTACCCGCTGCTTTATCCAGACCGCGCAAAAACGCCATTTTCTCGCCAATCTTTTGCTCTAGGCCGCGCTCGGTGGGTTCGTACCAACCGGGTTCCTTTAAGGTGTCGGGCAAATAGCGTTCGCCAGCGGCGTAGGCGTGCGGTTCGTTATGGGCATATCGATACTCATGTCCGTAGCCTAATTCTTTCATGAGTTTGGTGGGCGCGTTGCGCAGATGCACGGGCACTTCGCGCGACTGGTCTTGATTCACAAAAGCACGAGCAGCATTGTAGGCGTTGTATCCCGCGTTGGATTTTGGTGCCACAGCCAAATAAATAATGGCCTGCCCCAATGCCAACTCACCCTCCGGTGAACCCAGTCGCTCAAAGGTTAAGGCCGCTTGGTTGGCGATATCCATGGCACGCGGATCGGCTAGACCAATATCTTCCCAAGCCATGCGAATAATGCGCCGCGCCAAATAGAGGGGGTCGGCGCCGCCATCCAACATGCGGCATAACCAATAGAGCGCTGCATCCGGGTGCGAGCCGCGCACGGATTTATGCAACGCCGATATTTGGTCGTAAAAGGCATCGCCCCCTTTATCAAAACGTCGGCCGTTCAAGGTTAGGGCGTTGGTTAAGAACGTGGCATCTATGGACGTGAGGTTAGAGATGGTCGCCGCTGCACTCACTTGCTCTAATAAATTTAACATCCGTCGCGCATCACCATCGGCCAAGCCCACCAAGGCTTCAATGGCATCATCTGCGAAGGTGAGGTGACCCAAGGCCAAGGTTTGCGCACGTTTCACCAAAGCCTTTAAGTCTTCCGGCTGTAAGGATTTCAGCACGTACACCTGCGAGCGCGACAGCAATGCCGAGTTCACTTCAAAAGAAGGGTTCTCCGTGGTGGCGCCAATAAACGTCACCAGTCCGGATTCCACATAGGGCAGCAAGGCGTCTTGCTGCGACTTGTTGAAGCGGTGGATTTCATCGATGAATAAAATGGTGGAGCGACTTTTTTGGTTGAGCGCTTCCTGCGCCTGCTCCACAGCGGTGCGAATATCTTTTACCCCCGCCATGACGGCGGAGAGCGCGATAAATTCACAGCCAAAAGCGGCGGCTGTGAGGCGCGCCAAGGTGGTTTTACCCACCCCCGGAGGTCCCCACAAAATCATGGAGTGCGGCTTGCCGGACTGAAAGGCCAGGCGCAGCGCCTTACCCGGTGCCAATAAATGGGTCTGCCCGATCATGTCGTCCAATCGCTGGGGACGCAGGGCTTCGGCCAGAGGAGGGCGGGGTGTGGCTTTAAAAAGATCGTTCATGGGGCAATTATCTCACGAGCGCCGCATGGGGCTGCAGTCCGTTACAATAGAGGGCTTATTCCCACAGGTTTGTAAGCTTATGATCCGCACTCGTTTTGCCCCCAGCCCCACAGGTTACCTGCATATTGGCGGCGCCCGCACCGCGCTCTTTTCTTGGGCCTATGCCCGTCGCCATGGCGGACAATTTATTCTGCGTGTGGAAGATACGGATTTGGAGCGCTCCACGGAAGCTTCTACCCAAGCTATTTTGGATGGCATGGCGTGGTTGGATTTGGATTACGACGAAGGCCCCTTCTATCAAATGAAGCGTTTGAGTCGTTACCAAGAAGTGGTGGAACAATTGTTGCGCGATGGTCACGCCTATTACTGCTATGCCAGTCGGGAAGAATTAGAAACTATGCGCGAGGGCCAACGCGCCCGTGGTGAAAAGCCCCGTTACGACGGCCGGTGGCGTGATTCCAGCGCCACACCTCCGGCGGGCGTTACCCCCGTGATTCGTTTTAAAACACCGCGTGATGGTGAAGTGACGTTTAACGACTTAGTGAAAGGCCCCATCACCGTAGCCAACAATGAGTTGGATGATTTGGTGTTGGTGCGCGGCGACGGTGTGCCCACTTATAACTTTGGTGTGGTGGTGGATGATTTGGATATGAACATCACCCATGTGATTCGCGGTGATGACCATGTAAACAACACGCCGCGTCAGATCAATATTATTAAGGCGCTGGGTGCGGCTCTACCCGAATTTGCTCATGTGCCCATGATTTTAGGTCACGATGGCGAGCGCCTGTCTAAGCGCCATGGGGCGGTAAGCGTGATGCAATACCGCGACGAAGGCTATTTGCCAGAAGCCTTGGTGAATTACTTAGCACGGCTGGGCTGGTCCCATGGTGATGAAGAAATGTTTACCCGTGAGCAATTGGTGGAATGGTTTGACTTAAAGCACATCAGCCATTCACCAGCGCGCTTCAACTCAGAAAAGTTGGATTGGTTGAATCAGCAATATCTTAAAACCGTGGATGATGCGCGCTTGGCAGAATTGGTGAAGCCTTTGTTGCAAGCGCGCGAGGCCAACCCCGATGCGGGGGGTCCACCACTAACGGCTGTGGTGGCATTACTGAAGACGCGCGCCAACCAAATTCCTGAAATCGCCGATGCAGCGGTGTATTTTTACCGCACCTTGCACCCCACCCCAGAACTGAAAGCCCAGCACTTAACCGCCGAAACCTTGCCTGCTCTGCGCACCTTGGCAGAGCGTTTGCAGAGTGTGGTGTGGACTGCGCCCGAGATTGGCGCGCTACTCAAAGCTGTAGCGGCCGAGCATGGTCTTAAGATGGGGCAGGTGGGCATTCCCATGCGGGTGGCGGTGTGTGGTGAGACCCAAACCCCTTCGCTGGACGTGACTTTGCAGCTCATTGGGCGCGATACAGTGCTGTCCCGATTGAAAGCGCAGATTGGCTAAGTCTTGTGGGTCAGGAGCCGACCCGCTATAATGGCGGACTTCTCTGTGGGGGTATAGCTCAGCTGGGAGAGCGCTTGCATGGCATGCAAGAGGTCAGCGGTTCGATCCCGCTTACCTCCACCAATTTAACCCCAACC